>Ga0066373_10000209_pt1 | contig 10696 bp, 7 predicted proteins | sample Knorr_S15_td_O2m_FD_71216 | JGI IMG/M metagenome (GOLD analysis project Ga0066373, IMG submission 71216) | Marine microbial communities from Southern Atlantic Ocean transect - Knorr_S15_td_O2min_ad_340m_LV | ecosystem: Environmental > Aquatic > Marine > Oceanic | place: Southern Atlantic ocean... | reverse complement strand
TCGCTTTATCCTGGAAACCCTCGGCATTGATTATGAAGAAAAATTCAACCTGGCATATATGGGCTACGGACCCACTACCAGCGCGATTCAGGACGGCAATATCGTAGGAATGAATATTCCAGGCGGACCACCGGTAAGCTCCATTACCCAAGCATACGCTTTACTCGGTGACCGCATGTCGATCCTGAACTGGACCCAAGAATCACTCAATAAGATCAATACTAAGTATCCTTTATGGGACTGGTACGATTTCCCACCCGGTACATACCCGAATCAGGAAAATCAGATCCGTACAGTAGCTTCACCAAACATATTAGTCACAACGCAAGATATTCCTGAAGACGTTGTCTATAACTTAACAAAAGTTATATGGGAAAACCTTGCAACCCTCCAAGAAATACACGGCGCAACCAAAGATATGCGCTTGGAAATCGCTGTTGACGGTCTCGGTGCTCCATTGCATCCAGGCGCATTACGTTATTATCGCGAAGTCGGTCTGGAAATCCCTGAACGATTGATCCTTGAAGAACCTTCCACATCTTTGGTGTCAGAAGGAGCCTAGGTTCTAAGCATGAAATCCACCTACTTGAAATGGGCTGCCTTCTTCTTCGCCCTATTTCATATTTACTGTAATGTCTTCGCAAGCATCTCTGAACTGTGGCTCTCGGCTATACACTTTGGTGGCTTTTGTGCTATCTGCGCATTAATGACTAACGAGCAGGAGGAACTCAATCCTAGCTCTATTCGATTCTGGGTAAATATTGGCTTAGCCGGACTAGCAGTGGCCACATCTGCTTATTTAATTCTCTTCGAAAATGCTTTATATGCTCGGGAAACCGAATATATTCTCAGCGATTATATCTTTTCCTTAATAGCTGTAGCTCTGGCTATAGAATTCACTCGAAGAACCTCTGGCTGGTTCATGCCCATCCTGATTGTTATCAGCCTTTCCTACATTTTATTTCTAGGCCGATATATCAGCGGCGTTTTTGCCTTTCCCGGCCTTAGTTTGGAAACAGTTCTTTATCGCACTTACTTTACTAGTGAAGGTATGTTTGGACTCACAGCACAAATCTCTTCAACCTTCGTATTTATGTTCATAATTTTTGGTTCCTTCCTACTAAAGTCTGGTGCCGGCGACTTTATTGTGCAAGTGGCGCAGTTTATGACGCGGCGCTTAACTGGCGGCGCAGGTCTGGTATCTGTAATAGGTTCTGGCTTGATGGGTTCAATATCCGGATCAGCGGTAGCCAACACTGTTTCGATCGGTGTTATCACGATCCCAATGATGAAGCGCTCTGGATTTTCTGGAAGATTTGCCGCCGGAGTTGAAGCTGCTGCATCCACAGGAGGCGCTTTGATGCCCCCGGTCATGGGAGCTGGTGCCTTTGTTTTAGCAAGTTATACTCAAATTTCCTATCTTACCGTTATCGCTGCATCAGCTTTGCCCGCATTGCTTTACTTCCTGACAGTTTCCTATTTTGTTCGCATAGAAGCGAAACGCTTGGGGCTGACTCCAATAATCGACGAAAAAGCAGAGAAACTTTCCGATGTCTTAAAGGAAGGCTGGCATTTTATTATTCCTCTTACAGTACTGGTTGGGTTTTTGGTCGCTGGTCGCACACCGACTACTTCAGCGGCGTTTGCCATCATCAGCGTTATTGCAGCTTCTTGGTTGTCCACCAAACCTATGAGACTCACAGATATTTTCGAAGCAATAGTTGGTGGTGTAAAAACCATGGTATCCACCGCTCTTTTACTTATCGCTGTTGGCATAATTATCAATGTGGTAACGACTACGGGCATAGGTAATGCTTTCTCACTTATGATCGTGGAATGGGCCCAAGGTAACCTGCTCGTTACTCTTATCTTGGTGGCGCTCGCTTCGCTGGTATTGGGTATGGGGTTGCCTGTTACTGCTTCCTATATCGTACTCGCCACATTGTCAGCCCCACTGATCTTTGACCTAATCAGCCAATCTCAATTGTTGTCCGCTCTGCAGACACAAGATGTACCTTCAAATGTAGCCGCTACCATCGGTCTATTCGGAGGAGATCCAGCAGTTGCTCTGCAGGAAATGCCGCTCGAGATGAAACAACTGATTCGCCAGGAAATGCTTGATCCGGAACAGCTGACGGGAATGTTGCTGAGCGCACATCTGATTATTTTCTGGTTGTCTCAGGATAGTAATGTCACCCCGCCAGTTTGCCTGGCCTCTTTTGCCGCCGCTGGAATTGCTGGTACCCGTCCCATGGCAACAGGGTTTACCAGCTGGAAGGTGGCTAAAGGTTTGTACCTGGTTCCAGTGCTCTTCGCCTACTCACCACTGATCTCTGGCAGCTGGCCCGAACGCATTGAGGTATTCCTATGGTCCTGCATGGGGCTTTACGCCCTGGCAGGAATTCTCCAATGGCATCTGGAGAGGAAGATTAACTTCCAGATTGCGTTACTACTGCTGCTCAGTGCCGTGCTATTAATGTGGACTCCCTTGCCTATTTATTACCATTTAGCTGGTGCTGCACTTCTTTTTTCCATAATCATTCTGCAGAACCGTCAGAAATCGGTTCCAGTCACTACCACCTAAATCAAAAAGCGAGAAAACCATGACCGATTACACTGCTCAACAAATTCATTTAGTGTCGCGTCCTACTGGTGTCCCAAGCTTAGATAATTTCAAATTGGTTAAAGTAAAACTCGAAGCTCCTGGCAAAGGCCAAGTGCTAGTTAGGAATCTTTATATGTCTGTCGATCCCTACATGCGCGGTCGCATGCGCTCTGAAGGGGTCTACGCTATGCCTTATGCACTGAACCGGGTGATGTACGGAGGAGCGATAGGTGAAATAATAGAATCCAATGACAATAATCTACAATTAGGAGATATCGTAGTTAATCAAGCAGCGTGGCAGGACAAATTCGTTGCTGAAGCAACGACCGTAAACAAACTGATTCCCTTTGATCCGAACCAGCTTTCGCTTTATCTGGGCACACTCGGAATGCCAGGTCTTACTGCTTATGTGGGTCTGTTAAAATTCGGCGAACCAAAGAAAGGAGAGACAGTATTTGTGTCCGCCGCATCAGGTGCGGTCGGAGCCAATGTCTGTCAAATTGCAAAACTAAAAGGTTGTCGCGTAATCGGCAGCGTGGGAAGCGATGCTAAGGCGCAATGGTTGCAGGAAGAGTGTGGGGTCGACTGCGTGATCAACTATAAAACTTGTGGTGATTTGACAGAAGCCCTGCATGCAGCTTCTCCAGACGGCATCGACGTCTATTTCGAAAATGTGGGTGGTACCCATTTACAGGCTGCTTTGAATGTAATGAATCATTTTGGGCGCATTGCCGCGTGCGGTATGATCGCTACCTATAACAATGCCGAACCTGTACCAGGTCCGAACAACCTTATGTTGATCGTCGGTAAAAAAATACGCATAAACGGATTCATTGTTTCAGACTATGGTGATATGCGTCCCCAATTCCTAGAAGACACGGTCAAATGGATCAAAGAAGGAAAAATAAAGAGCAAGGAAACGGTAGTAGAAGGGCTGGAGAATGCCGTTGGCGCCTTTCTTGGCCTGTTCAGTGGTGACAATTTCGGGAAAATGATCGTCAAAATTTAAGGCGATAGACAATCATTTAGGGTCAAAACTTATTTTCGTCGCCAAAAATCAGAAATTAGCTAGTTCTGTGAAGCGTGAATCATCTTTCTGCGATACCTAAGAACTCGAAAACACCTGATACTAATATATACAAGTGCATCGATTGCCAGAGTACTAAGAATTGCGAGAGCCAAACCCCATTGTATCGCTTCGGAATTTAGGGGCACCGTAGAACTGTATTGGCTCACAGCTTCTTCAAAAAACTCCGCATCTGCGGCATATATAATATGCCAAGCTACTGCTGCCATATTGCCCTGAAGAGCGTCCTGTTCGGCTCTAATCCGGTAATAACGGTCCACAATCAGCCGTATACTGACTGCATCGCTTTGAAACACTTCGTCATTGCTGTTCTGGTAGTAGGCTACAAGAGCTTCAAGATCTCCACTGAACAACCGTTCAGCGGTATCCTGGAAGCCGGCGATATTAATACTAACTTCGCGGACATGTGCATCTATACGTTGCTGATACTGGTGAATAAAACTAGGTACTTGAATACCCAGTAACAAACCGATCGCAAATAACAGCAGTCTGCTGTAAGACCTAAATAAAGATGTAAAGAGAAAAGTCATGGAGATAAAGTAGCAGTGCTGAAAGCTAGCATGTGTAGATAGTTACTAGTTTGACCTCAAATTGCCTGCCTAAGTTCTGACCCTGGGTCAATAAAATTTGATTATCTATGATGGAGGTGTCGGGGCACGAGTCATAATTAGCCAAGGCCACATAACCTTTTCTGTTTGACCTAAGCCCTAGACGAGAGTATCGGCAACGCTAATTGTCTGGAATTCGCAAGCGAATGCTGGTTTTACTTGTTAATTCTATGTTGCCTCTTAGCCGGTAGCCCTCAACAGCTTCTCGCATAATACTGAACATCCAGCGGGCCTGGTCGTCATTCGGAGCTGTAATCAAAAAGAAGGCATCAAGTTTTTCCGCTTGCCTCGCTATATCTGACAATCGTTCCTGGGCTGCTTCGCTGCGGCGTGCAAATTCCCGACCATCAAGGTTAAAAAATAAATCCCCTGAATTCATCTCCTCTTGAAGGTATATCCGCGCTTGAGCTATAGCTGGATGATCTTTATCGACAAACTGTGCCCGGTCCAACAATAATTCGGCGTCGGGGAACAAACCTTGCCGGCTGGCTTCAAGAGCCAGTTCAACGTAACGTGCAACAATATCAATTAGACCCTGCCTTGCAATTTCATTGTCCGGATCATAGGCCAACACACGTTTAAAGTGGGCGTGGGCATTATCATCAATCGGTGTCAACAAGCGGTCAGCATCTAGGGCCTGTAGCCCATCGAATAAAAGATCAGCAATGAGGCGCTGTCGATCATCACTCGGCCTTCCCTGATAAACTTCAGCCTGATTCAGCGTGGTAACGCTAATAGTTTGATCGAGCTCCTCTGCTACTTCTACTTCACCATTAGTTCGCCCCTGCTCTTGGACAGCACAAGATTCAAGGAGTAGTCCAGTCAGGAGAATAACCGCGAATCGCCGGATTATTGTTTGATATGGAGTCACGTTAGTAATTCAGAGAAAGGGATAAATTCGAGAGTGTCTCCCCTTGCAACCGAGGTATAAGGAGGGATTATGGCAAGGCCATCGGCCCTGCACAAGGAACTACCCGCTCCAGAACTCTGGTTATCACAGGATTTTAACTCAGGTCGGCCTTTGCCATCTTTCCCCAGATAAACCCGCAAGTATTGCTGACGCTCACCAGATTTATCACTATCGAATGCTGCTTGCGCCTGCAATAGTGTTGCCATAGGTGATTTGCAGCCGAGCATGGCGAGCAAGCAAGGTCTTACAAGGAGTACAAAAGTTACGAAAGTAGAGACAGGGTTACCAGGCAAGCCGAAAAACTGGGTATTATGTACTTTGCCACTGGCAAAAGGCTTTCCCGGTTTTATAGCTAGCTTCCATAAGTCCAGGCTCCCAACCGACTCTACGGCAGTTTTGACATAGTCTTCTTCCCCGACCGAGACACCACCTGTACTGATTATGCAGTCTGCCACTCTGGCCGCTTCTTCTAGTGTTTGAGTGGTTGTAACCAGATCGTCTTCAACTATGCCTAACTCGATAACCTCGACATTTAGCAACCGCAACAAAGTGGAAAGCGTGAACAAATTGGAATTATAAATCTGACCGTCCTTTAATTCGTTGCCTGGAAGCACTAATTCATTCCCTGTGGTAATAACAGCTACTGTGAGATTTCGTTGCACGGACAACTTAGTTAATCCAATAGAAGCGGCCAAACCTATATCCTGGGGTCGCAGACGATGGCCTGCATGCAAAAGTACTTCACCGACTTGGATATCTTCCCCAACTTCCCGCACATTTTCTCCCGTTTTTACCTTCTGAAGAATTTCCACCTCATCTCCAACCAAAGAACAGTTTTCTTGCATAACAACCGCATTAGCTCCCTCAGGAATAGATGCTCCGGTAAATATCCGTGCGGCCTCCCCCTTGGATAATCGCTTACCGACTTGCCCCGCCGCTATACGCTGAACCACTTCCAATTTCGTTGGCTCAAAGGCCAGATCTTTAGTGCAAACTGCATAACCATCCATAGCACTGTTAGCGTGGGAAGGTACATTTATGCTAGCAACTAGCCTTTCAGTCAGCACACGACCGCATGCATCAGCCAAAGTCACCAACTCAGTGCCCTCGGTCCGAGGCAAGTCAATCAAGAGTTTTTCAAGGGCTTCATCAATTGGAGTGAGAGGGTGGTTTTTGTGTGACAGATTCATGCGATACATCCCGACTAGGCCGCGCTGCTTTTTGAAATTGCTTCTTGTTTAGTGTCAGCAGATCCTTTTGGCCGATCGCTGTAAAGCGACTTGATGACACCCTGCAAATGTCCATGCCAAGATTTAGGTTTTATCCCGAAAGTGTCGAATATTCTTTTACTGGACAGAGTCGAGTTATGAATCTCGGGCGGTTTAGCCTCTCGCTCTGTAATCTTAATGTTATCCAGCAACTGGTAGACCTGCTCGTCATGGTTAGCTGCATATCTTAAGGTTTGTTCTGCGAACTCACTCTCTTTCTTGGTTTCAAGACCAGTGTAATGATAAGTACCCCACACACTTGCTTCACAATCCACTTGCTGACACACCGCTAGAATCGCCGTTGCTAGATCACCAGTGTGCGTGGGACTGAAACGTCGTCTGGAAACCTGAAGCATTCCGCCATTCTTGATCATGCTGCGAATCCAGGACTTGATCAAGCCTTTCTTATATTTTCCAAACAGCCAGCCGGAACGAATAATTATGTGAGCGTTGTGTTTCTGGACCGCCAATTCGCCGTCCATTGAGGTTTTGCCATAAACACCGACTGGATTGGTATCATCGTTTTCGTTGTACCCGAGTTTTTTCTCCCCATCGAATACGTAAGCATTAGAAATTTGTAACATAGGGATATTTAGGTGATTACAAATTTCCGCCAACGTGCCTGGTAAAAGCGCGTTAATCTTCTCGCACCGTTGCTCAGAAGTTTCCGCACGATTCAGAGCCCCATGGTTGCCGGAAATAAAGTCGGCCAGATTGATTAGCAGCGTGGGTGAATAATCGGTAACCATCTTGGCGATGGCAACACCATTATCCGGATCAAACCGTTTGTCGGCTGGCGCCTGAAAACGAATCTTGAACCTGCGTAAGCTCCCGATCAGTTCCTTTGCAACAGGATGGTTGCCGCCCACTATAAAAAGCTTCAAGCCGGTATTACTCCCCAGTATCAGACACATAGAGCATTTTAGCTATTAAACTTCAGAAAATCCTCCCTCGAAGTTAAACGCTATGCTTGCTGCGGCACCATGCTTACTCAGGAAATTAAATACATTGAAGATTAAATCAACATTACAGCTTCAAGCTGTGTTAGGGCTGATGAAGCAGCCAATCAAGGATAAATTAGGAGACCAAATTAGAACAGGCCACACAGGAATATTTTTCACAAAGTAATCCTTTTGCTCAGGAGCTTTGTTAGAAAGGTATGTCGTCGTCAAAGTTATCAAAGTTGGCAGGAGCGGCCTGCTGGGGAGTTTGCGTAGCTGTGGCTTGATCTCCAAATCCTTCCTGATTAGTGCTACCTCTAGAATCAAGCATCTGCATTTCGTTGGCAACAATCTCAGTGGTATAGCGCTTAATACCATCTTGCTCCCACGAACGGGTTTGCAGCCTTCCCTCTATGTAGAGCTTCGAACCCTTCTTCACATATTGCTCTACAATTTCGGCAAGTCGATTGAAGAAAACTACCCGGTGCCATTCAGTGCGTTCCTGTTGCTCCGATGTATTTTTGTCCTTCCAAGACTCGCTGGTAGCAACCGAGATATTGGCAACGGAATTACCATTTGGCATGGTTCTACACTCTGGCTCGTTCCCTACGTTACCTACTAAAATTACCTTATTAACACCTCGACTTGCCACACTGCCCCCTTAATTTCGTAAAAATTTGTAACTAACTCTGAAGTCTATACCAAGCTACCCTGCATGAGAAATTTTCAGTGAAAATCGATCAATTTTCACTAAACGAGTGCCGCACTTTACTCACCTATCGAGAATTGTCGATAATGGTCTGTTTCGCCAATTGGTTCCCAGCTCACCATGGACAAGATTGTAGTACGCGGTGCCCGCACCCATAATCTTAAAAACATTAATCTTTCTATCCCTCGGGATAGACTCGTCGTTATCACAGGCCTTTCCGGTTCGGGTAAATCTTCTCTAGCGTTTGACACGCTCTATGCCGAAGGTCAGCGTCGTTATGTAGAATCGCTATCCACATATGCCAGGCAGTTTCTATCAATGATGGAAAAGCCCGACGTAGATCACATCGAAGGGCTGTCTCCTGCAATTTCCATCGAACAGAAATCCACATCCCATAATCCTCGATCCACCGTTGGAACGATTACCGAAATTTATGATTACTTGCGCTTGCTGTTCGCGCGGGTGGGCGAACCTCATTGCCCAACCCACAACATGAAACTGGAGGCTCAAACTGTCTCTCAGATGGTCGATAAGGTCATGGCCCTTCCGGCAGAATCTCGCATTATGGTGCTGGCACCTATCGTACGGAAACGCAAAGGCCAGCATGTCCATGTTTTCAATGAACTCAGAACCAGCGGCTTCATCAGGGCCCGCGTTAATGGTCTAGTATGTGAAATTGAGTATCCGCCTGATCTGGAAAAGAACAAAAAGCATTCAATCGATGTAGTGATCGATCGTTTGAAGATACGGCCTGGTCTGGAACAACGCCTAGCAGAGAGTTTTGAAACAGCGCTCCAACTTGCCGAAGGACTGGCTGTTGTGAGCATGATGGAAGGGAACAGCGCAAAAAAAGACCTGGTGTTTTCCTCCCTTTTTGCCTGCCCGAAATGCGGGCACAGTATCTCGGAACTCGAACCACGGTTGTTTTCTTTTAATAACCCGGCTGGCGCCTGCTCTGGTTGTGACGGTCTGGGCCACAAACAATTCTTCGACGAGCAACGAGTAATTACCGATCGCTCCCTTTCTCTATCAGAGGGTGCTATTCGTGGCTGGGATAGGCGTAGCGTGTATTATTTCCATATTCTATCTTCTTTGGCCGACCACTTCGGATTTGCTGTTGATACACCTTTTAACAAGCTTTCTAGGAAGCACCAGGAAGTGCTTTTGCAAGGAAGTGATGGAGAAGTTGTAGACTTTATATACGTAAATGACCGAGGCGACACTCGAACCCGCAGCTATCCGTTTGAAGGAGTGCTTCCTAACATGGAACGCCGCTACCGCGAGACGGATTCAAACCTAGTCAGGGAAGAACTGGCAAAGTACTTAAGTTCTCAGCCCTGTCCCGACTGCAGCGGCACCCGGCTGCGCCGGGATGCGCGACACGTACTTATTCAAGGAATTAACCTGCCAAGCATCACTGAAATGACCGTAACCGAAGCAGCTGAATACTTCAATAAACTGAAGTTAAAGGGCAAGCGCGCCAAGATTGCCGAGAAGGTTCTAAAAGAATTACAAAATCGGCTCAAGTTCCTAGAGGATGTGGGCCTCAATTACCTTAACCTGAGCCGCAGTGCTGAAACGCTCTCGGGCGGCGAGGCACAACGTATTCGTCTAGCCAGCCAGATCGGTGCAGGCTTGGTTGGGGTGATGTACATCCTAGACGAACCTTCTATTGGCCTTCATCAAAGGGACAATAAACGACTACTTAATACACTATTTCACCTGCGCGACCTTGGCAATAGTGTCATTGTGGTAGAGCACGACGAAGGAGCTATAAGGAGCGCTGACCATATCATCGACATTGGTCCAGGGGCTGGTGTACATGGCGGTGAAATCGTCGCTGCTGGAACTATCGACAAAATCGAAAGTGCTCCCAACTCCCTCACCGGAAAGTATCTGGCAGGCAAAGAGAGTATCGCCGTACCCGAGAAACGAACGCCTTACGACGAAAAAAAACTCATTCAACTGGATGGAGCCATCGGTAATAATTTGCAAAACATCAATGTCTCCATTCCTGTGGGCTTATTTACCTGTATTACTGGAGTCTCAGGTTCCGGAAAATCTACACTGATTAATAACACTCTCTATCCGGTTGCCGCTAGCAAACTGAATAAAGCAACTACACTGAATCCATCTCCGTTTGAATCAATCCTAGGGCTGGAACATTTGGACAAGGTAGTTGATATCGACCAAAGCCCAATCGGTCGAACGCCGCGTTCCAACCCGGCAACCTACACAGGCATCTTTACCCCAGTGAGGGAATTATTTGCCGGCACTCAGGAAGCCCGCACCCGCGGATACAGGCCTGGCCGATTCTCTTTTAACGTCAAGGGCGGTCGCTGTGAAGCTTGCCAGGGCGACGGAATGGTTAAAGTTGAGATGCATTTTCTGCCGGACGTCTACGTCGCTTGCGATGAGTGCCGTGGGAAACGCTATAACCGAGAGACTTTGGAGGTTAAGTATAAGGGGAAGAACATTAGTCAAGTGCTGGATATGACCATTGATGAGGCTCGAGTATTCTTTGACGCCATTCCGGTCATCTTTCGGAAATTACAGACATTGATGGAT
>Ga0066373_10000207_pt1 | contig 10746 bp, 12 predicted proteins | sample Knorr_S15_td_O2m_FD_71216 | JGI IMG/M metagenome (GOLD analysis project Ga0066373, IMG submission 71216) | Marine microbial communities from Southern Atlantic Ocean transect - Knorr_S15_td_O2min_ad_340m_LV | ecosystem: Environmental > Aquatic > Marine > Oceanic | place: Southern Atlantic ocean... | reverse complement strand
ACAGATCTCTACCTAAATTGGATTCTATTCCAGCTTCGGTCATTGCAGGTGAATTGCTATCATAAATCCTTTTTTCTGGGTAAATTACAGCAACTCTCTTATCCTTGGATGTGATTTCAACCTCAGCAACTTTGGCAGTGTAATTGGGTCCATTCTTATCATTAATACCCATCAGTTTAAATTCGTAACTGCCTACCTGGGTTGACTGACCAAACTGCAGGCTTTTATCAAAAGTTATACCGTAAGTACTGGTGACGGTTATTCCTAACACCGTTAGCCCTAAACCAACGTGTGCCAATGACATTGGTAGTAGTTTCAAGGCATTTTGTCTATCTAACTTAAGATTTTTGATAAAAGGTATGGATCCAGTCAAAATCGTCCACCCAGCAAGTGTAATTCCGACAAATGTCAATAATCCTGAATAATTGTAGACAGCAAAAGTCACAATAATACTCAGGAGAATGGAAATTATGAAAATCCATTTGGTTCTGCTAATTAAGTCTTTAAACACAGAATTTTTCCATGTTGAAAACACACCCCAGCCCATAAAGAAAAGCATTGGTAGAAATGGTATTAGAAAAACAAAATTAAAATATGGGGGACCAACAGATAGTTTTCCTGCATCAAATAACTCAACCAACATCGGGTAAAGTGTGCCGATTAGAATTAACCCAGCTGCTGTACATAAAAACACATTATTTAACAGTAATAAGGATTCTCTTGAAAATATTTTTAGTCGCAATCGTCTATCTTTTTTTAACTTTAAAGAATAGAGAATCAAAGCACCGCCTGTAAAGAAACCAAGAAGCATTAGTATAAACATGCCCCTAGTTGGATCGGAGGCAAATGAGTGTACTGAAATTAATATTCCTGAACGGACTAAAAACGTTCCAAGTAAGCTTAGTGAAAAAGAAATAATTGCCAATAAGATACTCATCGAGTTAAACAATCTTCTTTTTTCGGTTACAACTAGAGAATGCACCAATGCTGTTGCTGTTAACCAGGGCATCAGAGATGCGTTCTCAACTGGATCCCAGAACCACCAACCACCCCAACCGAGTTCGTAGTAGGCCCACCAACTCCCCAAGGCTATCCCTCCAGTTAAAAATAACCACGGAGTGATGGTCCAAACCCTCGCAATACCTGCCCATTGGTACTGCAGTGCTTCATGCTTAACTGTGACTAAGGAAGCAAGGGCGAGTGCAAATGGAACAGCCAAGCCAACGTACCCTGCATAAAGAATGGGTGGATGTATCACCAGAGCTGGATCTTGTAGAAGGGGATTTAAGCTTCTGCCTTGATCAGGAATGGGAAACAACCTTTCAAATGGATTGGATGTGTAGAGTATAAAAACTATAAAACCAAGACTAATTAAACCAATAAATCCAAGTGATTTAATTTTAAGATCCATAGTTTTCTGATTGAATTTCCTTGAGAAAGCAAGCAGCAATCCCCAAATGGAGAGCAAAAATACCCACAATAATAAAGAACCCTCATGAGCACCCCAAATTGCAGCAACTTTATACTGAACTGGTAGGTTTGTGTGTGAGTTCTGTGCTACATAAAGAACAGAAAAATCATCGGTAATAAAACTGTATCCCAAACACACAATTGCAAAGATCAAACCAAGCGTATGGATTGAGACAAGATTAACAATAATTCTATTCTGAAGCTCTAGAGGTATCTTTATAAAACCCAGGCCAACTAGGGTCTGCAGAAATGCAGCTGCCATAGATAGGGTTAGTAACAATTGTCCAATTTCAGGTGACATCTTCTAAGCAGCTTTATTTAGATTGATTCTGCAAGAGGTTGTATCTTGGGGGGCATATAGTTTTCATCATGTTTTGCCAGAACTTCACTGGCACTGAAAACACCATTTTCAAGGATTGTTCCTCTAGCAATGATGCCTTGACCTTCCTTGAATAAGTCAGGCAATAAACCTGTATAATTTACTTGTATCGATGCTCCTCCATCAGTCAGAACAAACTCAACAGAGAGACTGCCCTCCTCTCTTTTAAAACTGCCTGGCACAACCAATCCCCCCATTCTGAATTCCCTGTCGATGGGAGCTTCACCTGCTTGCACTTGTATTGGAGTAAAATAGTAAAGAAGGTTCTCTTGAAATGACTTCAAAACAAAAAAAGAGGCCAAACCAACCCCCAATAAAACCAAAATTAACCCTGATAATCTTCGATGTCTAGGAAGCATGTTTAATTTTTATCCTTTGTCTCATTCATAAATAATTTTACTTCATTTATATTAGATTTAAATAAATTATGAGCTGTTATCCAGTTGATAATCAGAACAGCAACTGAGATCAAAACTGATCCCCAAACATAGAAACCATACCCATCCATTGCAAAAATCTCAGGCATTGCTTTTATCTCCAAGAATCAGTGTTTGTATCCATCTTGTTCGTTTTTCACGGACAGCTAATTCTGCAGCAGTTCTTTTTGATAGAAATGCAGCAAATAGCAAGGTATAAGCTAAGATCATAATTATTAACGGCCACAACATTTCTGTAGCAATTGATGGCTTGGCAAATTTTGAGATGGTTGATGCCTGATGCAAAGTATTCCACCAAACAACCGAGTAATGAATGATGGGGATATTAACCATACCAACGATAGCCAACAAAGATGCCGATCGATCTGCTTTGGCTCGATCAGGTATTGATAAATGCAACATCATGTATGCCAAATAGAGGAATAAGAGGATTAATTCAGAGGTCAGCCTAGCATCCCAAACCCATGCAGTCCCCCACATAGGTTTACCCCAGAGCATTCCAGTCACCAATGCTAAAAATGTAAAAGATGCACCTATAGGTGCACAACTTTTTGCAAGTGAAAATGCAACGTTAGAGCGCCAAATTAAACCAATAATAGCTGCAGCACCCATATAAACATAAGCCATCATGGAGACATAGGCACTAGGCACATGAAAATAAATAATTCGGAATGCATCCCCCATTTCATCGTCCGGAGGTGCAACAAACAACCCACTATACATTCCAACTGCAATCAACAGAATAGAACTGATTAAAAACCAAGGCTCTAGAGCTATGCAGAGCTTATAAAATAATGGCGGTGAACCAAGTTTGTAAATACTTTTAAAATTCATGGTTAAAAAATCATTCTAATCTATTGAAATTCTAATCGCTGATGCGGTCACAATCGGGCCCAAACTACAAGTAAAAAACATCATGCCCAGTAAAAAGTAGAGGGGCGCAGAGACATCAATTCCAGAAATTGAAAATTCTATTGCTTTTGAGCCAAAAATCATAATCGGCAGTGATAGTGGAATGATAATAAGAGCCATCAGAGCCCCAGGATAACGAATAGCTACCGTCAGAGCTGCTGCAAGAGCAGAAATATGAACCAAGCTAGGTGTACTAAGCAACAAGGTTAAAATAACAATAAGGATTGAATTCCCAGTGACGTAGTAACTGCTAGCAATAAAACCGGAGATTAATAACAGTGGCAATGAAGTGATGAGCCAAAAACTGAATATTTTAGTACAGATAATCCAGGTTAAAGGGTAAGAACTCAAAGTTAATTGTTCTAGCGAACCGTTTATAACGTCTGGCCTAAAGATATTCTGCATTGCTAATAAATTTGCCAACAAAGCAGATACAAGCATCACGGGACCAACAATTTTCAATAACATGGTCGAGTCGTTTCCTAGTGTAAGTGGAAAAACCAGTGAGACTAAAACAAACAAAATAAGGCTGGTTAACACATCAGTCCATCTCCTTAAAGATACTTTTAAGTCTCTCAAAAAAACAATTCTTAATACATCAATCATGGATTATCGAGGTTGATTTCTAGGTTTGATTTTAAGGTCTCATTGTTAACATTGGATGTGGTAATCAGCATACCCCCCCGTTCCAAATGAGCTTGCATTTCTGTTAATAAAAATTGCTTACCTGGAGGGTCTATGTTTGCAAGAGGCTCATCCAAAATCCAAAGTGTTTTATCTGACAAAAGAATTCGCGTTAAGGCGACCTTTCGCATTTGACCATTGGAAAGTTTTTCAGCATATTGATCCAAATATTTATTCAGATCAAACGCTTCAAGAATTCTGTTAGTACTCATAACCGATCGATGCCTATCAAGCGAATACTCAAGATTCTCTTTCGCAGTCAATTCAGATATCAAAGCATTTTTATGTCCAAGATAAGCCAGGTGATGGTGATAGGTGCAATCGACATTGTTGGTTGCTAGTTCGTCCCACATAACGGTTCCATCAGTTGGTATAGTTAAGCCACAGATCACCCTTAACAAGCTGGTTTTACCGGTTCCATTAGCGCCACTTATCAATAAATGCTGTCCTTCAGACAGTTCGAAAGAGATATTTGAGAATATGAGATGATCACTCCGATACAACTCAAGGAAATTACTTTGGAGATTGTGGTGTGTCACAGATCTTCTATCCTCCTGTTTCATGCTGTTGTATAAATTACCTATCCAAATTAATCACTATTTTTCCAAAATGATTCCCTGCAGCTATTCCCATGATTGCATCAGCCCCTTGCTCAAATGTAACTTCCTTATCGATTACTGGATGAATCTGGTGTTTTTCTAAAAAGCGATGCATTTCCTCATGATCTTCTCTTGATCCAACAGTGATCCCATGAGTGTGAATATTCTTAAACACTATCTGCAAAAGATTCAGTTCAGTTTTAACTCCACCCAGTGCACCAATTAAACTAATATGGCCGCCGATAGTCAGAGCCTCCATACTTTGTTCAAAAGTACTACCGCCACCGATCTCAATAACCAAATTAACTCCTCCACCTGCAGCCTGAAAAGCCTTGCTTCCCCAATCAGAATTTTCTTTGTAGTTAATTAGTTCATCAGCACCAAGATCTTTGGCACGTTCCAATTTTTCATTACTGCTTGAAGTAATAATCACATTGGCACCCAGTGCTTTAGCAATTTGTAAACCAAATATAGACACGCCACCTGTGCCCAGAAGTAAAACCGTATCTCCTTTTTTTATATTAGCAGCTTTAATACAAGTCCAAGCAGTAACCGCAGCACAAGGTAACGTTGACGCTTCTTGGTAATTCAAATACTCAGGAATGTGTAGAACGGCTGACTGAGGAAGGACAGCATATTCACTCAAGACACCTGCTGCATCGCCTCCAGTGGAGCACATTCTCGTTTGTTGCTCAACATTCCAATCCTGCCAGAAAACAGATGTGACTTTATCACCTATCTTAAAATCAGTAACGTCGTTACCAACTGTAACAACTTCACCTGCTCCGTCTGATAACGGAATAAGAGGGAGGGATAAATTCGGATTATAAAGCCCTTTCGCAATCATAAAATCTCTGTAATTAATAGAAGCTGCTTTAATTTTTACTATCACCTCTCCCAAACAAGGACTTGGTTGTCCCCTCTCAATCACAGATAATCCTTGATCTCCAAATGAGCCTAATTCAACTAATTTCATCAAAATACTCCTACAGATAATCAATCAGATCACTATGTTAATACAGGAATATTAGATTTGCTTGATAGTTTCAAATCACATATAAAAAACTGGAATCAATTACCAGGGGAAGAAGATAAATGATTCCAGCTAGGTTACTGCCATTGCGGCAGAAAATTAATTTAATTGTGCTGTGGTCGTGGCTTATGCTTGCCTTTTTTCTTATGTTTAGACCCTTTGCCTTTGTGCCCTTTGCCTTTGGCGCCTCCTTTTTTTCGGTCCATTTCAGATTTCATGCGTTCCATTCTTCTGGCATTTAGGTCAAATTGACCAAGTTGTTCTTCTGTGAGAACTGCAGCAAGGCGGTCTCTTGTTTCACTTTTGGAAGCTTCTCGTTGATTCCTTCCTTTTTCCATTTGTTCTCGCATAATGGAGCCGACTTGATCTTTCTGTTCATCATTCAGGTCTAGCCCTCGAAATAACATTCTTACAGGACTGTGATCTCGTCTTGGACCTTTACCTTTGCCTTCGTGTCTACGCATTCGATCACCATCTTTGTGTGCATGCGCTTTAGAATCATTCTGTGCACCTTCATGATGGTCTTTTGCTATAGCGGAGTCTATCAACAGGACTGAGCCTAAATAAATAGTTACCGTGGCTATAATGGCTAATAATTGTTTCATTTCTAATCTCTCCAATTGTTTTAGATGTGAATTGAATTATTATCGTAAATAATGGAGCTAATATGAAGAAAAGATGAATAGTCAACTTCTCAAACTGTGAATCATTTATAATTTTCCTATGTATAGATTACAACACAAGCACATATGAAGATTTTTCCTAAACTGTTCATTGCCTTTGCAACCAGTTTCCTTGCGGTAATTGTTTTAATGATTGTAATGGTTGATTGGGGTTTTAGAGAGGGTTTTTTAAAGTATATCCAAGAGACACAAGTAAAACAGTTAGAGCTTTTTGCATCGGAACTTGAAGATTACTATGGCGAAGTACAAACATGGGAATTTATTCGTGCAAACCCAAGGATAGCGGATGTACTTCTGAATGAAAGGCGATTGTTTGATCAGAACATTATTGTAACTTCGAGGGAAACTAGGCCTGGAAAAATATACAGACGTTACCGGTTTTCATTTAGTGCTCCATCAAGTGAGAATATAATTGAAGAAAGCTATGCTCAACGATTAGGAGCACGCATCATTCCCAGATTGTTTATCGGTAACAATGCAGAAGGAGTGAATAGAGGTCAATTAACCTTATTGGATGAAAACGGTGTAGTTGTCTTGGGAATCAAAGATCTGCCCAAGAATTCATTGAGAGTACCAATTGAATATCGAGATACAACGGTTGGAACACTTCTACTGCTTCCAAATCCAGATCTCAGCGAGCAGCTTGAGTTGCAATTTGCAGCAGCACAACAATCATCCTTGTACATTTCTGCCCTCGTTGCTTTGCTTGTTGCTGCAATTATCTCTTTAATTTTTACACTCAATTTTACCGGCCCCATTAGAAAACTTGCCACCGCGACTAAAGGACTAATTGGTGGGGAATTTAAAACCAGAGTCAATGTTAAAAACAAAGACGAGATAGGCAAACTTTCGAGACACTTTAATATTCTGGCTAAAACCTTGGAAAAAAACTCAGAAAGTCAAAAACAATGGATAGCAGATATATCTCATGAACTGAGGACTCCACTAGCAATTCTAAAAAGTGAAATCGAAGCTATTCAAGATGGAATTCGAAACTTTGATAGTGAAGCTCTAAAATCACTATCCAATGAAGTAGCAAGACTTAATTCTTTGGTCGATGACCTTTATGAATTAGCTCTTTCTGACATAGGCGCCATGAAATACCAAATGACGGATTTGGACCTAGGAAATGTTCTCAAAGAAACACTCGATGGATACAAAGAAAGATACCAGAAATCTGGCATAGAATTATCAACCAATATTGAAGAACCCATTATAATCGTGGGTGATCGCCAAAGACTGAGCCAATTATTCGCCAATTTACTTGAAAACTCCCTTCGCTATACCGACGCACCTGGCACACTTGAAATTACCACTAGTAATGAAACAGATCACGCAATTGTCATTTTTTCTGATTCTGCTCCTGGTATTGATTCCAAATCGATTGATAAGATCTTTGATCGCTTCTACCGAGAAGAATTGTCTCGATCTCGAGAAAAAGGCGGAGCAGGAATAGGGCTGTCTATTTGCGCAGCAATAGTGGAAGCACATTCGGGTTCAATTATTGCTAAATCATCCAGTTTAGGTGGTTTATTGATAGAGATTCAATTAAACAAGAATGAATGATGAAGAAAACTGTTCTTATTGTTGAAGATGAAAAGAAGTTGGCAAATATTCTCATTGAGTATTTACAGAAAGATGATTTCCAGACAAAACACATTGCAACTGGTTCAGAAGTCATTTCTTGGGTCAAGGGACACAATCCCGATTTGATTCTACTGGATCTGATGCTGCCTGAAATGAATGGCAAACAAATATGTCAAGAAATACGAACTTTCTCCAGCGTCCCCATTATTATGGTGACCGCTATGATTGAAGAAATTGATCGACTCATAGGACTGGAGTTGGGTGCAGACGATTATATTTGTAAACCCTTCAGTCCAAAAGAAGTGACAGCAAGAGTCAAAGCAGTACTAAGAAGAAGTGATCCTGACTACATCAAGAATGCTCAGTCCAGAGGCTTTCATGTTCATTCAGATCAATATTCTGTAACTCTTGCTGGAAAAAAATTAGACCTAACTCCTGTTGAATTTAGATTGCTCTCAATGTTCATTGAATATCCAAATCGCGTTTACAATAGAGACCAGATTCTAAATAAAGTTTTTGATGACGGCAGAATTGTTCTTGATCGCACAGTTGATACACACATCAAAAACTTGCGACAAAAAATAAAGGTTGTTGCTCCTGGATCAGAATACATCAGATCTGTCTATGGGGTTGGTTATAGCTTTGAGAGATAATCAAATTGACTATATCTTTGCAATTTTTTGAGTAAAAAATTGAATCTAGTTCTAGAAGAGAACCGAAATATGTTATTGGATATCTAATGATTATCAAAGAATTAAGTGGGGTTTTTTTTGGAACTGGTTATAAACAACCTATCTATCAAAGGTATTGCTGACCGTAGAATGGGAAATACTAATTCAGATCACCCTGAGAACATACTCACGAAAGTGGCTAGTGGTGATCCCAAAGCTTTTGACGAGTTAATTAGAAAGTATGGTAACTTAGTTTGGTCCATTGCCAGGCGATACTTATCCAATACAGATGAAGCTGAAGATGCTGTCCAAGAAATATTCGTTTCATTATGGCAATCTGCTGCTCGTTTTGACCCAAGCAAAGCATCAGAAATCACTTATATTTCAATGATAACTAGAAGAAGATTAATTGATAGTTTAAGGAAAAATAAAAAGCATAAGTTGTTAACATCAATAGAGGATGTATCGTATGGTAATTTTTTAAGTCAAAAATCAACTCTAGAACAAGATGCTGAAATATCCCTAGTCATTGAGGCTTTGTCAAAACTCGAAATTCAAGATCGTGAAATACTCTCTCTTTCAATTTACCAAGGTTATTCACACTTGGAGATAGCCAAACTAATGAATCTGCCGCTGGGCACTGTCAAGACTAAAATCCGCAGAAATTTAATGAAAATCAGAGACTCAATCAATCGTGTCAATAAAGGAGTTAAAAATCTTTATTATGGTTAACAAAAATAAAGAAGAGCAAACTCTAATGGAGCTTCTAGCGCTCTCAGCATTAGAACATTTATCTTTTGAAGATGAACAAAAACTGGCACAACTTCTGACAAAGTATCCAGAATTCACAAAGGATGAATTTACTAAAACTACTGCATTGTCACAAACAAGTTTTTACCTAAAAGATGATACCGCAAACGAAACTTTACCCAATGAAGTTAGAAAAAAAATCATACAATCTTATGATTCAAAATTTAACGAGAATAATAATGTTCCAGTTTTCACTCTAAATCGCTTATTTAAAAGTCTGTTAAAACCAAAATATGCTTGGAGCATAACATTCATGTTGTTGGTTGGTTTGTCGTATTCAATGATCATGTTTAAGACATATGAAAGCAATCATCGATACTTGCCCTTAAAAAGAATGGTTCTCCAAAATACTGCGGAAGACCTATTGCAATATCCCTGGTATGCGAGAACATCGGATCTTACATTGATTAAAGGCAATGTCATCTGGAGCAACAATAAACAAAAAGGATTTATTACAATAAGCGGAATGCCGATCAACGACTCATCCCAAAATCAGTACCAAATCTGGATTGTAGATCCCATTAAATATCTCAATCCAGTTGATGGGGGTGTTTTTGATATCACAACAGTTGAAAAAGACGTCATTATTCCTATCAATCCTAAATTACCAGTCTCTAATGCCAAGGGTTTTGCAATTACCTTAGAGCAACCTGGTGGTGTCGTTGTTTCATCCCAACCACTTTTATTGACTGCTCCAAAAGAACGTCCTCAACAAAAAATTTAATCTAATCTCTTTTAAAAACGCGATAAGGTTCATAGTTTTCCAAAATCCCATATTCGCCTTTGTACTCATAACCAAAAAAATTTTCAAAGAGAAATATTTCTGGTGGAAAGTAAGTAAAGGTTGCAAACATCATGACTAGTATGAGGTAACCAGAAAAAATATATTTTTTGGGTAAACCCTTAATTTTGGGTGTCATCATAGTTTTATAAGCCGCAATAGATCCACAGGACAGCCCGATAACCATAGTCATCAAATCCATCATAAAAAATCCAGTCCCAAATAAAGGCAACGTTATGGACAAATAACCATAATAAGAAATGATGATGCCAAGTGGAGTTACTATTAATGAAATGAATTTTGCCAGCCAATAATTGTTAGATATATCTCTGGTATAAGTATATTGAACTAGGGCAACAATTAATCCTGGCCAGAAATACATCTTTAGATGTTCCCATGTACTTTCATTTACAGATGAAAATAAGGCGAGAGGTTTCCAAAATTCACTCAGTTCGAATGCAAAATGTAGTGCTGAACCTGCTAGCGCAACCCAAAAAAAACTTCCAACCTCCCATAATATCAATCGTTGTTTCATAACATCTTCGTACTAATAAGAAAATGAGTTGATAAGAAAATAGCAACCTACTAAAGCAATTATTAAACCGACACTCCTGAGAATCATTTTTCCAGCCTTATAATGAATTGAGATATCAGCCAGTATTAAACCAGTGATATGGAGTAGAATTGTTCCTGTCATAAA
>Ga0066373_10000203_pt1 | contig 10826 bp, 11 predicted proteins | sample Knorr_S15_td_O2m_FD_71216 | JGI IMG/M metagenome (GOLD analysis project Ga0066373, IMG submission 71216) | Marine microbial communities from Southern Atlantic Ocean transect - Knorr_S15_td_O2min_ad_340m_LV | ecosystem: Environmental > Aquatic > Marine > Oceanic | place: Southern Atlantic ocean... | reverse complement strand
TTTTTTTACTTTCTTTTCTTTTATTGTTTTAATTTCTAGAACTTTTTTAATTTTTTTAGCTTGGTAATGAGCAGGGTTGATTAATCTGTTGTTAACTTTTTTGCCTGATGGGAGAGGAGGTTTTAGTAATGCTTGCTTTTTGGTAGATTTTGCAATTTTTTTCTTTTTTGGTTTCTTTTTAGCTAAAGCCTTCTTTTTTGTAGATCGTTTAGCTTTTTTAATAACTTTTTTCTTTTTTCTAATAATCTTTGTTTTCTTTTTTGATGGTTTCTTATTTTTTTTCTTCATTTTATTTCTTTCTATTTCCCAGGGTTCTTAGAAAAATATTTATTGAATTTGTCCTCTTCATTTTCATAACTCGCCGAGTCATCTGGAGGATCTTTCCTTACTGTTATATTAGGCCAAATCTCAGAATATTGTTGATTAATTTTTAACCATTTTTCATTTTCATCTTCAGTGTCAGAGATAATTGCATCTACAGGACACTCGGGTACACAAACACCGCAATCAATACATTCTTCAGGATGAATTACAAGCATATTTTCTCCTTCATAAAAGCAATCTACTGGACAGACTTCAACGCAATCAGTTAATTTGCATTTGATACACTTCTCATTAACAAGATAAGTCATTTTATTGTTGTTCGATTAATTCTTTCTTGATCCGTCCAACATCTCTATCACTAATATATAGAAGTCCAGATATTTTTCTTATTAAGGCATTTTCATAATCATCAATATGCCCATCAGAGATTATAATTTTCCACAACATCTCAATAATATTAAGCTTTTCATCTTCTGAAAGATTAGTATTTAAGACCCGCGTAAATTGTTGCATATCATTAGAATTGTCATTTACTTTCATTGCAATTTTGAAGAGAGATAGTTTTTGATCTTCAGTAAGTTCAAAATATTTTTTAATTAATTCCAATATCTCAGATTTTTCTTTTTCGTCAAAAATTCCATCATAGACAGCTGTTTGAATCATTAATGTAGAAATAGCAATTTGAACGGTGTCAAATTGCTCATTTTCTTCTTCAATTTTCTTATCAAAGATACTTTTTAATTTATCGAACATAATTATTTATTGGTATGATTATCAAAATGAAATACAATATGTTGTGTATGGTTAAGAACAAAAGGTGTAAATAATATGCCCGAATCATCAACACGTTATGTTCTAGTAATATTCTAATTTTTTTTAATTTTATTTGAATATATATATCACTAAATCAAAAATTAGAAAGATTCTTTCATGACAAAAAAAATTAAAGGAAAAGAAGGTTTAAGCAATTGGAAAAAGAGTTTTGAAAAAGAAACCAAAGTTTCTAATGTTGAAAAAGTTTTTTCTCCTACCGATGAAGGAATAGATATAAAGCCTTTATATACTAAGGATGACCTTAATCACCTTTCTTTTATTGAACCTGATTCTTTGCCTGGAAGCTGGCCTTTTACTCGCGGACCAAAAGCTTCGATGTATACAAATAGGCCATGGACTATTCGTCAATATGCTGGCTTTTCTACAGCAGAAGAATCAAATGACTTTTACAAAAAAAACTTAAAGTCTGGTCAAAGAGGTCTTTCAGTAGCTTTTGATCTCCCGACTCATAGAGGGTACGATTCAGACGATGAACTTGTTAAAGGAGATGTTGGAAAAGCAGGAGTAGCAATTGATACTGTAGAAGATATGAAAATATTATTTAATGAGATTCCTTTAGATCAAATGTCTGTATCTATGACAATGAACGGAGCTGTACTTCCAGTTCTTGCTTCTTTTATTGTTGCTGGTGAAGAACAAAATGTAAGTAGAAATTTACTTTCAGGAACAATTCAGAATGACATCTTGAAAGAGTTTATGGTTAGAAATACCTATATTTATCCTCCAGAGCCTTCGATGAAAATTGTTGCAGATATAATTGAATTTACTTCACGTGAAATGCCAAAATTCAATTCAATATCTATATCAGGATATCACATGCAAGAGGCAGGAGCAGATAATGTATTGGAACTTGCATATACTCTTGCAGATGGGATGGAATATGTAAGAGCAGCTCTTTCAAAAGGCTTAGATATTGATGAATTTGCTCCTCGTTTATCTTTTTTCTTTGCAATTGGTACAGACTTTTTTATGGAGATTGCAAAACTAAGGGCAGCAAGAACTTTATGGTCAAGAATCATGAAAAATTTTGGGGCAAAAAAAGAAAAATCACTAATTTTAAGAACTCATTGTCAAACATCAGGAGTATCTTTAACTGAAAAAGATCCTTACAATAATATTGTAAGAACCTCTTATGAGGCATTGTCAGCCGTTCTAGGTGGAACTCAGAGCTTGCATACGAATTCTTTCGATGAGGCAATAGCTCTCCCTACAGATGAATCAGCAAGGATAGCAAGAAATACCCAACTTATATTGCAAAATGAAACAGGAATCACCAAAACAGTTGATCCATTGGCTGGATCATTCTTTGTTGAGAAATTAACAGAGGAAATTGCAAAAAAATCGTGGGATTTAATTCAAGAAGTTGAATCTTTGGGAGGTATGACAAAGGCTGTTAAGGCAGGTATACCTAAACTAAAAATAGAGGAATCTGCTACAAAAAAACAAGCTAAAGTAGACAGTGGCGATCGAATAGTAGTAGGCGTAAATAGATTTAAGAATCCTCAAGAGCCGAAAGTTGATGTTAGGGTTATCGATAATAGGAAAGTAAGAGAGGATCAAATAAAAAAAATTAAGAAAGTTAAGGATGAAAGAAATGTAGATCAAGTAAATGAATCTCTATTAAAATTAACAAATTCTGCAAAAGAAGATAACAATCTTTTGGAACCTACTATCGAGGCAATTAAAAACAGAGCTACAATTGGAGAAGTATCAAAAGCTCTTGAAGAGGTTTTTGGAAGGCATTTTGCTACAAACTTAAGTGTTTCTGGTGTCTACGGTAAACATTTTGATAAGAATAAAGATTTTATGGATGTTTCAAATAAAATAAGCAGCTTTGAAAAAAAACATGGAAGAAGACCTAGAGTTTTAGTAGTTAAAATGGGACAAGATGGACATGATCGTGGAGCAAAAATTGTGGCCACTTCTTTTGCTGATCTAGGATTTGATGTTGATATGGGTCCTTTATTTCAAACACCGAAAGATGTTGCAAAGGATGCTATTGAAAACGATGTCCATGCAATTGGTGTTTCCACGCTAGCTGCAGGACATAAAACTTTAATACCAGAGCTAATGGTTAACTTAAAAGAAATTGACCCTAACAGTAAAATAATAGTGTTTGTGGGAGGAATAATTCCAGAGCAAGATTATGAGTTTTTGTATGATAATAATGTGTCTGCAATTTTTGGACCAGGAACCAACATTATCGAATCTGCAGAAAAAGTGATAGAATTAATCACAGAAAAAAATAATTAATTACAGATTTAAAAATGAGATTGGTAGAAAGAATCCTTAAAGGTGAGCGTGCTGCTATAGCGAAAGCAATCACTTTAGTTGAGTCATCAAGGAAAAAAGATAAGGAAGAGAGCAAAGAATTGATCTCTAAATTAATATTACATCCAGGGCATTCAGTTAGAATTGGATTTTCAGGTTCTCCCGGAGTAGGAAAATCTACTTTCATTGAATCTTTTGGAAGTTACTTGGTTGATAAGGGCTATAGATTAGGAATACTAGCTATTGATCCTTCTTCACAGTTGACTGGCGGCTCTATACTAGGAGACAAAACTAGAATGAGTGAGATTTCTAAGAATGAAAATACTTTTATTCGTTCTACTCCTTCAAGAGGGTCGCTTGGAGGAGTTTCTTTTGGAACAAGGGAAGCAGCTATCATATTAGATTCAGCCGGTTATGATTTTATTTTTATTGAGACGGTTGGAGTGGGACAATCTGAAATAATGGCATCAAATTTAGTTGATATATTTTCTTTGATCGTTGGGCCAGGGTCAGGAGATGAGCTTCAAGGCATTAAAAAAGGTATTACGGAGTATGCTGATATTTTTATTGTTAACAAATCTGATGGTGATTTAAAGTTACAAGCTTCAAAAACTGCTTCAGATTATCAATCTGCCTTGAGTTATTCATCTTCTACTGAGGGATCAATTGACAAAAAAGTGTTGCTTGTTTCTTCATTAGAAAAAACAGGAATGGATGATGTAACTAAAACAATTCAAGAAATTATATCATCACATAAAAAAAGTGGGTTATTTCAGAAAAGAAGAGCTAATCAGATTACATACTGGATTAAAGAAGAAGTAAGGAATCATATTCAATATAAAGTTGAAATTGGAATTGGAGATGACAGTCAATTAGAGGATATGATTAGTAACGTCTTGTCTGGTGAGGACACAATGTATAATGCCATCGACGGAATATTGAAAAAATTACTTAAATAGATTCTGTGCTATTGACAATATTGATTTAACAGATTATCACACATTCATTATGGCAAAAGTATGCGACTTATCTGGAAAAAAAGTACAATTTGGTAATAACGTTAGTAAAGCAAATAACAAAACTCGACGTAAATTTAATCCAAATATGCAATCTACTACTTTTAGAAGTGCGTTACTAAATAAGAATGTCCGTTTTAATGTTGCAGCCTCATCTATTCGAACAGTGACAAAATTTGGCGGTATCGATGAATTTTTAATTCGAACTAAAAGCAAAAATTTATCTGCAAGAGCTAAGAGAGTAAGAAAAACTATCCAACGTATTGCTGGAAAAGCTAGTTAACTGTTTTTCTCATTTTTCTTTCATTTTCATCAAATAGATCAACTAGTTGTTCAGTCATTACATCAGCTAATTGTTCAGCATCTATAATTGTAACTGCTCTATTATAATAGCGGGTAACATCGTGTCCAATACCAACAGCCAATAACTGAACATTTGACTTTGTTTCGATCCAGTCGATAACTCCTCTTAAATGCTTTTCTAAATAATTTCCTGAGTTTACTGATAGCGTGCTATCATCTACGGGGGCTCCGTCAGATATAACCATTAATATCTTTCTTGCTTCATATCTATTCTGCAGTCTTTTGTGAGCCCATAAGAGAGCTTCGCCATCAATATTTTCTTTTAACAATCCTTCACGCATCATTAGACCTAAATTTTTTTTAGCTCTTCTCCAAGGTTCGTCAGCAGATTTGTAAATAATATGTCTTAGATCATTCAGTCTTCCAGGAGAAGGCGTTTTATTATTTTGCATCCAACGTTCTCTGCTTTTCCCGCCTTTCCAAGCTTTTGTTGTAAAGCCAAGGATTTCTACTTTCACTCCACACCTTTCCAATGTTCTTGCAAGTATATCAGCACTCATAGCTGCAACTGTAATTGGCCTACCTCTCATTGAACCAGAATTGTCTATTAGTAATGAAACAACAGTATCCTTAAAATCTGTGTCTTTTTCTTTCTTAAACGACAATGAATGATAGGGATCCATAATAATCCTTGTGAGTCTTGAGGTGTCCAGCAGTCCTTCTTCTAAGTCAAAATCCCAACTTCGATTTTGCTTGGCAAGCAATTTTCTTTGAAGTCTATTAGCAAGTCTTGAAATTATTATTTGGAATGATTTCAGCTGTTGGTCTAGGTAATTTCTCAATCTGGTTAATTCTTCCTCCTCACAAATATGTGCTGCTGTTATTATTTCATCAAACTCTTCCGAATAAATCTGATAATCATTAAGTATTTGTTCATTTGAGTTATCATGTTTATATTGGGGCGTGGTATTTTCTGTATTTCCCTCATCAACATCATTCATTTCATCATTATTTTCTTGATCAATTGAAACTTCACTGTCTTCAAAGCCCACTTCTTCTTGAGATTCTGAACTTTCACTATCACTAAATGATGTTTGATTTTCTATTTCTGATATTTCATTATTTTTAAGCTCATCAATATTATTATTTTTTTCACTATTTTCTTCACTATTTTCTGTTTGATCATAGTAGTTTAACTCTGTAATTAGTTTATTAACATTCTCAGCAAAAAGTTTTTGATCATGAATATTTTTGATTAATTCATCTGTTGAATTACCAATTTTCTTTTGAAGCCATTTTGTCCATAAAGTTACAGCTTTTGATGCGTTCTTAGGAATAAAATCTGGACTAACTTGATTTCTAAAGTACAAATCAATGCCACTTTCGATACCAAGGTCAGATTGGTCAGAAATATTTTCTAAGTTATTTTCTTTACATTTCTTTGCATACAGTGCGTATAAGTTTGATTTAACCCCTCTCATTAGGTTGCTACCAATCATTTGAATTCTTGTATTCTCAAGGGTTTCGTAGATTTGCCTATTTTTTTCTCCTGTTGGTGCAAGCTCATTGAACAGATTCTTGTCATGATACTTGTACATCAATGCTTGATTATCAGCGCTTCCTCTTAATTCAGAAAGAGAATTAATATCTTCTTGATTATCTATTTTGGGAAGCACTACTTTGTTAACTGATGGAAATTGATTGTCTTCAAAGACGACTTCAAGATCCTTGTTTTCCGCAATTGCCTTGACTGTTGAAGATATTGCTTTTTTTATTTCTTCTAAGAAATCTTCTTTCACTATAATAAATTAATTTCTGATGAAATATTTTCAAGATCCTCTCCAAAACATCTTTGAAAATATTCAGAAACTATCTGCCTTTCACTCTCATCACACTTATTAAGAAATGTTAATTTGAACGCTAAAGAGTAGTTAAAGTTAAATATTTCTGAGTTTTCAGCCCAGGTTAGCACTGTTCTAGGACTCATGACAGTTGAGATATCTCCATTTGAAAGACCTTTTCTTGTTAGACCTGCAACTCTAATCATTAAATCAATAATCTCTGATTTCTCTTTTGTATTAAAAGATGGAACTTTAGATTGGATTATCTTTTTTTCTTGTTCAACTTCTAAATAATTCAAAGTAGTTACTATATTCCACCTATCCATTTGCCCTTGGTTAATTTGTTGTGTGCCATGATAAAGGCCAGTAGTGTCACCCAATCCAACAGTATTAGTTGTAGCAAATAATCTAAAAAAAGGATTTGGTTTGATAACTCTATTTTTATCTAGAAGGGTAAATTTACCTTCTGACTCTAAAACTCTTTGAATAACAAACATTACATCCGGTCTTCCCGCATCATATTCATCAAACACTAATGCTGTGGGATTTTGCAAAGACCATGGTAAAATACCATCCTGGAATTCAGTAATTTGTTTATCTTCCTTAACTACAATTGCATCCTTCCCGATTAGATCTATTCGACTGATATGGCTGTCTAAGTTTACTCTAACGCATGGCCAGTTTAATCTTGCAGCAACTTGTTCGATATGGGTGGATTTACCTGTTCCATGCAATCCTTGTATAATTACTCTCCGGTTGTATTTAAATCCTGATAATATGGCCATAGTTGTTGAATGATCAAAGCAGTAACTACTGTCAACATCAGGCACATATTCCGATTTTTCTGAAAATCCATCAACGTGTAAATCAGTATTAAGTCCGAAAGCTTGATTTACTGAAATTGAAATATCTGGGCTAGACAGTATCTGAGTATTTAAAGTTGTCATGATATTCCTTTAATGTTTTATAGGCTTCAAGCACCTTAGTTAACTTCTCTATATTCTTTTTATTTTTTCCAACTGTATCAGGGTGTAATTCTTTTACAATCTTTTTAAACTTAGATTTAACTTCTTCAAGAGTAACATCTTTATTTTCAATACCAATTACCGCCAAAGCGTTTAAATATTTTGAGCTGATTAAACTTGGATTTATTGTTGATTTATCAAATCCCTTAAATGAAGAAAAAATTGCTTCAGAAATCTTTGATGCATCTTCAAAATATTTATTACTATGAGCTCCCATTTTCTTTGTTTTTCTATGTCCAATAATGTCATTTTCTATAAATTCTTCTATTTCGTCTGCTGACATATTAGAAAAGAAATCCCACTTCTTGTTATATTTCTTTATATGATCAAAGCAGAACCAGATATAATTATTTAATTTCTCAGGAGAAGAAGGGGCCTTATAGGTAGCTTCTATATTACATCCAGAAAAGTTACACTTTCTATTATTCATAAAATATTAATATATGTTAAAATTATCTTAAATGAATCTTGAAGAAACTATAACAGAAAAAATTAATGAATATTTTTCACCTAATTTCTTTAAAATAATTAATTTTTCTGATCAGCATAAAAATCATTATTTAGATGATAATAATGAAACCTCTCACATTAAACTAATCATTGTATCTAAAAATTTTGAGAATTTGTCAAAGATTGATAGAGAGAGACAGGTTTACAAGTTGCTCTCAAAAGAGATTTCTAACGATATCCATTCAATCAGATTAAAGCTTTATACATTAGAAGAATATCAATTAGTTAAGTGATGATATTTTAATCTTAGAAATTGTATTCTTTTGAATATCAAGAATTTCAAATTTGAAACCATAAAATTGGAATATCTGACCTTTTTTTGGGAAGGATCTTGATTCATTAATTATTAATCCTGATATTGTATTGGCTTCTTCATCAGGTAGATCCCATCCATAATTTCTATTGATATTTCTTATTTCTGTAGAACCATTGACCGTTAAAGAACCATCTTTTCCTCTGATAATATCAGATAAATCAATATCATGTTCATCACTTATGTCTCCAACTATTTCTTCAATTATGTCTTCTAAGCTAATCATTCCTTTTAAGGCTCCATATTCATCTACAACCATAGCCAATTTAATTTTTCTTCTAAGATGCATTTGTAGCTGATCTTTTAGTGAAGTAGTTTCAGGAACAAACCAGGTTTTAATTAAAGAGCTTTTTATGTCTTCTCTGCTAATTTCATTACCATTTTTTTGATTTAGCATTTTTAGGAGATTTTTTGCATGTATTAAACCAATAATATTCTCATTATTATCTTTCCATACTGGTATTCGAGTGTGTGGACTATCCGTAACTTGAAAAATTATTTTTTTTGGATCATCATCAATATTTACCATAAATATATTACTTCTATGAACCATAACATCCTCCACGGTTATTTCAGAAAGATCCAAGATTCCAGTAACCATATCTTTGTCAAGTTTAAAGAGACGACCCTCCTTATGATGTAAGTCAACTGTTCCTCGTATTTCATCTTCAACAGAAAGACTTCGAGAATTTCTATCATGCTTTATTCCTATAAAGCTAAGTATAGAAAATACTATTTTTTCCATTATCCAAGTTATTGGAGCCAAAATAAATACTAGTGGTTTGATGATAGGACTAACTAATAGAGCTAACTTTTCAGCATTAGCAATAGCATAAGTTTTTGGAAGGATTTCAGAAAAAATAACTATTAATATAGTCATTATAATTACTGCATATGCTACACCAGTATTCCCAAATAATTTTATTAAAAGACTTGTAGCTAATGCTGAGGCCAAAATATTGACTAGGTTATTACCTAATAAAATTGCACCTATTAAAGATTCTTTTTTATTTAGTAGTTCTATAGCAACTTTAGAGTTCTTCTTACCTTTCATTCCAAGCCCTGTAAGTCTACTTCTTGTACTTGCTGTTAATGCTGTTTCTGATCCTGAGAAGAATGCTGAAAGAACAAGTAGAATTAAGATAGCAATAAATAAGATCGTGATTTCAAAAAACATTTATTTTATTTGTGACAGGATAACCTCGTTTAATTTTTTTTCTGAGAATTGATTTGAAATAAAAGCTTTTCCAATCTTCTTTAGTAAAATAAGATTAACTCTTCCTCTTTTTACTTTTTTATCTTTTTTCATTACAGATAAAAATTTCTTAAGTGTAACTTTTTTTCTAAAGGAACGAGGAAGAACAGTAGGCAGCCCAACATCTTTAAAATGCTTAATAATTTTTTCAACGGTTTTTACATTTAGAAGATTCAATTTTTGAGATAGCTTTAATGCAAATACCATTCCAATTGAAACTGCTTCCCCATGATTAATGTTTTTTTTGTATTTATTTATTGATTCAATGGCATGACCAAATGTATGTCCAAAATTGAGCAATGCTCTGACATTTTTTTCTTTCTCATCTTCATTAACAATTTTTGCTTTATTTTTACAGCTGTTATAAATTGCTTGAATTAAGCTTTTTTTGTTGAGATTGGTTACTTTTTTTCCATTAAACTCAAGCCATTTATAGAAGTTAAAATCCATGATTAAGCCATATTTTAATATTTCAGCATAGCCAGATAACAATTCCCTCCGAGGTAAGGAAGATAGGAAGCTAATATCAATAATTACAACTTTTGGTTGGAAGAATGTTCCTATTAGATTCTTACCTTGAGAAGTGTTAACTCCCGTTTTGCCTCCTACTGACGAGTCTACTTGGGACAGCAGAGTCGTTGGAATTTGGACAAGTTGCATTCCTCTTAAAGTTATACTTGAAACAAATCCTGCAATATCTCCTATTACACCTCCTCCAAAAGCAATAATTGAATCATTTCTATCAATTCCTTTTTTTAAGAGGGTGTTTGATATTCTTGAAATAGTATCAATGTTTTTTTGATCTTCCCCATCTTTTAAAACAATAAAAAATACTTCAATATTGTTTTTTTTTAGAATTCTTAATAGTTTCTTTTTATAAATCTTAATAATTTTATTGCTAGTAATAACGAAGACTCTTTTATTTATTAAGAATGGTTTTAGATAGATACCTAAATCTAAGATGGTATTGTTACCTATTATTATTGGGTACTTTCCCTGATCAGTTTTAACTTGCAAGACTTTTTTATTCATATTTTAGATAACTAATAATTTCTCGAATAATAGAAGATCTTGTTTTTCTCGATACATCAATTATTAAATTACTTTTCATATAATTTTTTTTTCTATATTTGT
>Ga0066373_10000196_pt1 | contig 11072 bp, 8 predicted proteins | sample Knorr_S15_td_O2m_FD_71216 | JGI IMG/M metagenome (GOLD analysis project Ga0066373, IMG submission 71216) | Marine microbial communities from Southern Atlantic Ocean transect - Knorr_S15_td_O2min_ad_340m_LV | ecosystem: Environmental > Aquatic > Marine > Oceanic | place: Southern Atlantic ocean... | reverse complement strand
GATTTCGAGCTTTGTTCTCCTGAATAGTTTGACCATATTGCAAAGCTGTTTCAATTGCGGCATGTTTCTGAGCTCTATTACCTTCTAATCCATCCAAGGCACCAGACATATTTAAACTTTCCAGCACTCTCCTGTTTACCGTTTTCAAACTCACATTGGCAGTAAAATCAAATAGAGAATCAAATTTACCATAGTTTTCTCGTGCATTTACAATTTGCTCTAATGCTTTTGATCCTACATTCTTAATTGCGTTAAGCCCAAATGAAATTGTTTTTTTATTAACAGGACGAAAATTGATTCCAGACACATTTACGTCTGGAGGATCTACTTCTATCTTAAGTTTTCGACATTCATTAATTAGAATCACTACACGATCAATGTTAGACATTTCACTGGTAAGGTTCGCGCTCATGAATTCCGCAGGATAATGAGTCTTGAGCCATGCGGTTTGATAAGCCACATAGGCATAGGCTGTAGAGTGGCTTTTATTAAAACCATATTGGGCGAATTTTTCTATTAATTCATAAATTTCTTTACCCTTGTTTTTTGGAATATCGTGTTTTTTCTCTGCCCCTTCAATGAATTTCACTTTTAGTTCATCCATGAGCTTTTTGATCTTTTTACCCATAGCACGACGCATAATATCTGCTTCAGCCAGTGTAAATCCTGCAATTTCATGTGCAATCTGCATAACTTGTTCTTGGTATACTATAATTCCGTAAGTCTCTTCTAAAATAGGTTCCATTTCAGGATGAGGATAATCAATTTTTTTCTTTCCATGCTTACGAGCAATAAAGTCATCAATATTATCCATAGGTCCGGGACGATAAAGAGCATTCATAGCAATTAGATCTTCAATGACAGTTGGTTTCAATTTTTTTAAAAATTCTCGCATACCAGATGATTCAAACTGGAAAACCCCTGTGGTCAAACCTTTTGCAAACAACTTATATACTTCAGGGTCATCTAAGTCAATTTTTTCAATATTTACTTTTTTATTGCGTTCTTTCAATAACTTCACTGCGTTATCAATCACTGTCAAGTTTCGTAGACCAAGAAAATCCAATTTTAAGAGACCCAATTCTTCTAGGCCCTTCATATCATACTGGGAGGTAACATCTCCTTGAGGCGAACGGTATAGGGGAACGTAATCGGTTAAATCTCCTGGAGCAATCACTACACCAGCAGCATGGATAGATGCATGGCGATTCATTCCTTCCAACACTTTAGAATAATTAATCACTTCTTTAAATTGACCATCTGCAGCTTCTTTCAACTCTGCACTCTGGGCTAATGCTTCTTCTAGGGTAATATTCAGTGTTGTGGGAATCATTTTGGCTAGGCGATCAATTTCTCCAAAGGAATAACCTAATACTCGACCAACATCACGTATGACCTGACGAGCCTTCATTTTCCCAAATGTAATGATTTGAGTTACGGAATTTTCACCGTACTGACCCTTAATATAATCGATTACCTCACCACGTCTTTCAATACAAAAATCTATATCAATATCCGGCATAGATATCCGATCAGGGTTAAGAAATCGTTCAAAAAGAAGTTTATGACGCATAGGGTCAATTGTGGTGATTCCCAAAGAATAAGACACTAAGCTACCAGCGGCAGATCCGCGACCTGGACCAACAGGTATGGTATTATCTTTAGCGTATTTCACAAAATCAGCTGTAATCAAAAAGTATCCAGCAAACCCCATTTTTTTAATCACTTTTAATTCATGATCTAACCGTGATTTTAAATCTGTTGTATAGTCGCCATATCGATCCTGAACGCCCTGTTTACATAGAATTTTTAAATAGTCATCTGGGTTTTCACTTGAGGCATCTTCTGGAATGGGGAAATTAGGTAAATGATATTCTCCCATAGGCAATTCAATATCAATACTATCTGCAATTTTTCGTGTATTTTCAATGGCTTGAGGCACATCTTTGAACATTTTAAACATCTGATCTTGAGTCTTGAAATAAAATTCAGGAGTTGCATAACGTAAACGGTTTGGATCGTCACGATTTTTCCCCGTGCCTAGACAAATATGCACATCATGAGCTTCCCAGTGTTCGTGTTTTGCATAATGTGCATCATTGGTACAAACTAATGGGAGACTTAATTCACCAGCTAGTTTTTTCATATTTTGAATATTTTGAATCTCTTCCGGAATGCCATGATTCTGCACTTCTAGATAAAAACGATCATCGAATATTTCTGCAAAACGGAGTGCTGCATCTTTTGCTCCAGCCCAGTCATCTTTCAACATTTTTTCAGTTATCTCACCTTTTAAACATCCAGAAAGACAAATAAGTCCATCACTGTGCTCCCTTAATAGGTCAATATCTATTCGGGGACGATAATAAAACCCATCAAGATATCCATATGTGACTAATTTCATTAAATTTTGATAGCCTAAATAATTTTGAGCTAGTAGGACAAGGTGGTTATTTCCCCACCCACCATCGGAACGTGGTTTCTTGTCAAATCGACTCCCCATTGCTACATAGGTTTCGCACCCAATAATAGGATTAACACCCGCTTTTTTTGCTGATTTATAATAGGGAATCACACTGAACATATTTCCATGCTCAGTAAGTGCTACTGAATCCATGCCAAGGTCACCAATGGTATTAACTAACGTTTGAACGGTTTGCGCACCATCCAGAAGGCTATAATCAGAATGATTATGTAAATGTACGAATTCTGAAGTCATTTAAAGTTTGATTGATTGATTAATCATTGCTGGTAAAAATACATTGTGTGCTATAGAGACACAACGTATTGTGTTATTAATAAGTATCTTAAATTTGAATTTTGAGAACCCGTTCATCACTATTGAAATCTTGAATAATTTCTAATTGATTAAACCCTGATTCTTTAAAAAGGGTAAATACTTTATTTGGATGATCACCTAACCCAATCTCCAGGACAATCCATCCACTATTCTTTACTAAAGATTTTACTACATCAGCAAAACGCCTATAAAAGGTCATTCCATCAGCATTATCAGTAAGGGCAATTCGTGGTTCATGTCTCTTTATCTCTGGCATTAGATTTTCTATTTCATTTTTTGGTATGTAAGGCGGATTTGAAACAAGAAGATCAAATTGTCCTTTAGGAATATCAAATAAAAAATCCATCTCTACAAAATCAATATTAGTTATATTATTAAATTTTGCATTCTGCCTTGATAAGGTTAGAGCATCTTTCGATACATCCAGAGAAAGAATTTTGGCTTTGGGTTTTTCTGAAGCAATGGCTATGGGAATACAGCCAGATCCTGCACCAACCTCTAATATTTTGGGCGCTTGGCAATTACCGATGCAATGGAGTGCTACATCTACCAAACGTTCAGTTTCAGGGCGTGGTATTAATACATGGGGTGTCACATTCAATTTTAGACCATAAAATTCAGTTGAACCCGTGATATATTGAATGGGCTCACGGTTACATCTGCGTTTTATCCAACCTTTTAATTGGTCAAGTTGGGCGGGCGGGATAGGGTCTTCAAAATTAACATAGAGATCAATTCGCTTATATTTCAACAAATCACATAGGAACCATTCAATCTCCTTTTTCGGATTCTCAAACCCTTTTGTTTTAAAATAACTTTCTCCCCACTTAAGAATGTCGATCACCCGCCAAATACGATCATTTTGTTTCGCGGGTTTTTTCAGTTTATTCTCCGACAGCTGCCAACTGTGCCTGCTGGTCTGCCAATTTTAAATTTTCAATAATATTAATTATGTCACCATCCATTACACCTTCAAGGTTATATGCAGTGAAGTTTATACGATGATCTGTAATTCGTCCTTGTGGAAAATTATAAGTACGTATTTTAGCAGATCGATCTCCTGTAGATACCATATCTCGTCGAGCGGCAGCCCTTTCTTTTGCTAATTTTTCCTGCTCAGATGCAAGTAATCTTGAACGTAGTACTTTTAAAGCGGATGCTTTATTCTTATGTTGTGATGTTTCATCCTGACAGGTTACTACGATCCCCGTTGGTATATGTGTGATACGAATGGCAGATTCAGTTTTATTCACATGCTGACCACCAGCACCACTTGCTCGGTAAGTATCGATCTTTAGATCTGCATCCATAACTTCAATATCCGCTTCTTCCGCCTCGGGTAATACTGCTACGGTTGCTGCGGAAGTATGAACCCGGCCACTAGTTTCCGTCTTTGGAACGCGCTGAACACGGTGAACACCGCTCTCAAATTTCATCATACCATACACACTTTCTCCTTTAACGGAAAAAATGATCTCTTTAAATCCACCAATTCCAATGGCATTAGATTCAATTACCTCATACTCCCAACTATTTCTCTCAGCAAACCGAGAATACATTCTATACAAATCAGCAGCAAAAAGTGCAGCTTCATCACCGCCTGTCCCTGCACGAATTTCAATAATTGTATCCTTATCATCAGTGGGATCGTGAGGTAAAAGAAGGACTTTTAATTCTTTTTCTAAAGATTCAATAAGTATTTCTAATTCTTCAACATCTGCGCGGGCTATATCTTTTAATTCTTCATCGTCACCAGCCAATATCTCTTTGTCTTCATTAATTCGTTCCCAAATTGAAACATAATTTTTGGACTTTTCTACTATGGGGTTTAAATGATGATATTCTTTAGTTATTTCTGTATATCGATTTTTGTCATTTAATATATCTGGGTTCACCATTTCGGATTCAAGAGAATTGTGGTGTTCGATAATCTCTTTTAGCTTATCGATCATCCAATTGCTTCAGCTACATATTCTTTTCCAGACATTTCATCAAACTTATCACCAAAGGCTTCCTTTAAAGCCGTAATGGCCACTTCTATCATTTTATCTTCTGGTTTTCGTGTTGTAATATTTTGAAGCCAAAGTCCTGGAGCTCTTAACATTCTAAAAATAATGCTATCTCCTTTTCTTGCAGTTACTTTGATAATCTCATAAGATACACCTGCTACAAATGGAATCATGGGCAAATGAACCATTAATCGGATGGGTAAACTGATATGTCCGGTCACAGACATAACAATTGTATCAATAATAGAAAAAACAATTATAGCTGATAACAGCACTATAAACATAAAACTGGTGCCACACCTTGGGTGCTGTGTCGGGAAAGATTGTGCATTTGTAATATTAATATTCTTGCCTGATTCAAAATTGTAAACGACACGATGTTCTGCTCCATGATATTGAAATAGTCGTCCAACATCTTTCATAAGAGAAATCAGAAAAAGGTAAACCACAAAAAAACAGATTCGGAAGCCACCGGAAACCATATTGAAAGCTACAGCTTCACGTTCTACATCCAATAGTTTTGTAGTAATCCACATGGGTAGTATCATAAATAAACTTATGGCCAAACAAATAGCGAATAGAGAAGATAAAAATTCTACAATTGGTTTTTTTTCTTTATCCTTTTCTTCCGGAATAGCAATATCCGCTGACCACTGTAACGTTGCCATCCCCATTTTCATCGCTTCAAATAGTCCTGCCATACCGCGAAGAATTGGTTTTTTCCATAGATTAGATCGTTCACTTATAGATTTAAAATCATGACGATCCACATGTATTTTCCCTTCAGGGTCTCGTACGGCAGTGGCATAAGCTCCGGGGACTCGCATCATTACCCCTTCGATAACCGCCTGTCCCCCCACCAAGATAGTGGGTTTCATAATAGATAATAGTATAGTTTTTAACATATAAGATGGTTGTATTTAATAGAAAGATTCACTGAAGCTATTCCTATTTATTAGTATGTTATTAGTTGGTTTTTTCATATTTCTTTTTAAACTTTTCAATCCGTCCAGCAGTATCAACCAGTTTCTGTTTTCCAGTATAAAAAGGATGACATTCAGAACAGATTTCAATCCGCTGATCACCCATGGTACTATACACTTGAAATGTATGGCCACAAGAGCATGTAATATTTCCTAATTTATAATCGGGATGTGTATTTGCTTTCATTGGTTACTTCCTTATAATATTTAATTTAATTCTTCTAAAATTTTTCTGACGCGATTAATTCCCTCTCGAATTACATCGCTTGCCATTGGATATGAGAAGCGAATATGTCCTGGTGCACCAAATCCATCTCCCGGAACAGTTACCACTTTAGCTTCATTCAAAAATAAATTTGCCAGTTCGAATGAATCTGTTACCTGTGCACCTTGATATGATTTCCCAATATAAGCTGAAAAATCTGGAAAAGCATAAAATGCACCCCCTGGTAAATCACAATAAACTCCGGGAATTTCATTCAATAGAGATACAATAAGATCTCGTCGTTTTTTATACTTATCCCGCATCATTTTCACAGCAGATTGGTCTCCCAATAATGCCTCTACAGAAGCCGCTTGACTGATAGAGTTTGCACATGAAGTCGCTTGTCCTTGAATCTTATTCATGGCTTTTATAATATTTTTTTGGCCAAATGCATAGCCGATCCTCCAACCAGTCATGGCATAGGTTTTCGACATACTCATACATGTTATTATATTCGCACCAATCTGGTGATCCTGATTTAATTTTTCTACACTAATAAAATGCCCATCAAATACCAGGCGCTCATAACATTCATCCGAAATCAATACCCAATTATTTTTTTTTGCCAATTTTAGGATATTGATGATTGCTTCAATTGACCATAAGCTACCCGTTGGATTAGAGGGTGAATTAATAATAATTCCTTTTACTCTTTTAGAGATTTTGGATCTTAAGTCTTTTAAGTCTGGTTCAAAATTTTTCTCTGAATCAGTATCCACTAAAACAGGAGATGCATCTGAGAGAGTTACAAACTCGGGAAATGATACCCAGTATGGTTTAAAGATCAAGACTTCATCACCCGCCTGAAATAGAGCCTGACATGCAAGGTAGAGACTTTGCTTCTCTCCGTTTGAAATCAATACTTGATCAGGAAAAATATCTAAAGAATTTTCTCGTTTTATCTTTGTACATACTGCTTTACGTAATTCAATCGTTCCAGAGCCAGCTGTATATTTTGTCTGACCTTGATCCATCGCTAATTTAGCCGCATTACGAATATTCTTTGGTGTATTGAAGTCCGGTTGTCCAGCACTGAAATTAATTACATCCACACCTTGTGCCTTTAACTCAGCAGCACGAGATGTCATTTCAAGAGTAAAGGATGGTTTTACGCGCTTAACACGATTAGCAAAAACAGTCATAAAGAATTCAGTTATAGGCTATGTTGTTTTTTATGATATTCTTCTGAATTGAAGTTTATTTCACCATCAGAAGATTTTTTAGGTTCTTTCTTCCTTTTGCCTCTTTTTTTAGAATGTTTTGGTGCAACATTTTGGTTTGAAATATTTGTTTCATACGTTGATTCATCTTCTTCAATTTCAAATTCTTCAGAAAGAACTTTTTTGCTTCGACCTGGTTTTCTTTTTGATTTTGCTACTGTTTTTTCAGAGGACTTTTTTGGTCTAGGTACTTTATTTACATCTATTTCCTGTAGATCAGATTCTGTTTTTACACCTTTTACAGTATCATCTTTATCCGTCTGATCTTTATCCGTCTGATCTTTTAATTCTTGTAAATCACCTTCATTGAATGAAAAAATTTCAGGATTAAAAAGACCAAATACCGTACCATATCCGCGGGTAATCCCATTTCCAATCCCAAGGTAATTGGGCAGAAGAAAATTAGCGCGAAACTCACCATCAAACGCTCCCCAGTTATTTTCATCCACTGGCGTTGGAAATAATGAAGATAGTGTTACTTTTGTAAAAATATTTTCCTCTAATTCCATTCCCATTTCTCGCGCCATAAAAACAATATTTTGACCTAAAAGTTTATTTAAAAAATTAACACGGTCTACGTTATTCAAAAAACGATAACGATGTCCTGTGGTCTGATTAAGAGCCACCCAAGGAGTAGCAAAGCGATATCGAATCAGTTTTGAAATTGGTTGAAATCGATCTTCATGTTCCTCAATTTCAGAATCTAAAATCTGAAAAGTGATATTGCCAAAATCAAGAAGATCCATTTTGGATGTTATCGAAATAATAGGCTTAACACCATCACCAATACCTACAATATATATTTGTTCATTTAGAATTTTGACCTGCACGCGTGGATATAGAAATTGTTTGCGATATGAACCATTTAACATTGGAACGATTTCTTCATCCGGAAATTGCCTCATCAATACACCTTTAACCTGATAAGGTGTTTTTCTAACTGGTTTATCCGTAAGCAAACGCACTGTAATTGTTTGTACTTCAGGGTACTTAGAACTCATTATATATCCTTATTATAACAACTATACTTATATTAAAATACAGGGTAGAATTTAATTTTACTGACTCATAGTTTCCATAAATTCTTCGTTGGTTTTTGTCCGACGCATTCTATCCTGAATGAACTCCATTGCTTCGATTATTTTCATTTCGTTAAGAAGTTTTCTTAAAATCCACATTCGCGCAAGAACCTTCTTATCCAACAGGAGTTCTTCTTTACGGGTGCCAGAGCGAATCAGGTCAAAAGATGGATAGATCCGACGGTCACTTAATCGGCGATCCAAGACAAGCTCCATATTGCCTGTCCCTTTAAATTCTTCAAAAATTACTTCATCCATCCTACTACCCGTATCAATGAGAGCCGTTGCAATAATAGTCATGCTACCGCTTTCTTCTGTATTTCTGGCTGCACCAAAGAATTGTTTTGGCTTTTTGAGTGCGTTTGCATCTACTCCACCTGAGAGGATCTTCCCACTATGAGGAATTACCGCATTGTGTGCACGACCAAGCCTTGTAATACTATCCAATAGTATTACCACATCATCGCCAAACTCAACCATACGGCGCGCTTTTTGTATTACCATCTCGGCCACCGCAACATGACGTTCCGGTGGTTCATCAAATGTAGAGCTGATAACTTCAGCTTCTACACTGCGTTTCATATCTGTGACTTCTTCCGGTCTTTCATCGATCAACAAAATGATCATTTTCACTTCTGGATGATTGTTTGTTATTGCGTTAGCAACTTTCTGCATTAATACTGTTTTACCAGTTCTTGGCTGGGCTACAATCAGCCCGCGCTGGCCTTTTCCTACAGGAGAAATCATATCCATTACTCTAGTAGATAAGTCTTTTGGATTTACTTCTAGATTAAATTTTTCCTCTGGGTACAGAGGAGTAAGATTATCAAAAAGTATAGCACGCTTTAATTCCGAAGGATCATGACCATTAATCTGTTCTACCTTTAATAAAGCATAAAATCGTTCTTTCGATTTTGGCGGCCGAATTTGGCCCCCCACTTCGTGGCCAGTTCGTAGTCCAAACCGTTTAATTTGTGATGGGCTCACATAAATATCATCAGGACCTGGCAGATAATTAAAATCTGGGCTACGTAAAAAGCCATAGCCTTCATTCAAAACTTCCAAGACGCCTTGGGCGGTTACGCCACCATCTTTTTCAGTTTGGGCTTCAAGAATCTTCACAATAAGCTCTTGCTTATTCATTCCTGAATAGCTTTCAATATTCAGTGTACCAGCAAGATCTGCTAGTTCTTTAATCTTCAGCTTCTGTAATTCATTAACATTCATATAAAAATAACCTTTGTTAAACGATTAAAAATCTTTGAGAGTAAAAAAAGTTGAGGAATTGCCTTTTGGGGGCTATAAAAAAGCACTAAACGCAAATCAATTACTTGGATATTACACTACTTTAAACTAAAAATCCAAATTTATCGAAAACTTCCTTTGCTATGTAGTGACTACCAAAAATGACTCCTGGCATGTTCAGTTTTTTTGAATTGTTACTAAACTGAACCATTGCATTAATAATAGAATTTTCAACGGTAAAGTCATCAATTCCATTTTCTTTTAACGCTTTTGCCAGTTGGCTAGCAGTCATAAGGCCATAATTTTCACCCCCACTTATTATTAATGATTCAAAACGTCCTTTTATTGCACTCGCAATTATTTCAGTCTCTTTATCTTCCTTCATGACAAAAAGACCAACGGGGTTACATTTATAGATAGTTTGGATTGTACTTAGTATTGCATTGATACCTTCTGGATTATGTGCAACATCATAGAATAAAGATGGAGATTCACTTAGTTTTTGTAGTCGTCCAGGCCAATGTGTGTTATCTAGCCCTTTCTGAATGGTTTCTGGATTAATATTTGAATTAAATTCGCTAACAATTGAAATACTTAACGCTGCATTGAATGCTTGGTGCTCACCAATCAATTTTGTTTGAAATCTGATATTGTCATAGTTAAACACTGTTCCTGAAGCATCAAATTTGATCTCATTCGGAATTACCTGTTTTATTTTTTTTGATCCATTTCTTATTGCGATATCAAATAATATAGATTTAACTGAATCTTCTTGTGACCCCAAGACCAAAGGTACTCTTGGCTTAATGATTCCACCCTTCTCTTTCGCAATTTTTTGTATGTTATTGCCCAAAATCTCTCTATGGTCCATTGAAATGGGCGTAATTGCTGTTACTATTGGCCTTAGAACATTGGTTGAATCTAAACGCCCTCCCAAACCTGTCTCAATCACAGCAACATCTACCTTATGATTCGAGAAATGATGAAAAGCCATGGCAGTGGTTGTTTCAAAAAAGGTAGATTCTATTTCCTCAATATCTTGCTTATAATCTTTAACAAAAGAGACAATCTGATCATCTGTGATTAAATTATTGTTTATCTGAATTCTTTCGTTGAAACAAATCAAATGAGGGGAAGAATACATGCCAACTTTATAACCTGCTGCCATTAAAATAGCTGCTGTCATTGCACAGGTAGATCCTTTTCCGTTTGTCCCAGCAACATGAATTGATTGAAAAGTGTCCTGTGGATTACCACATCTTTTCAATAATTCGATAGTATGAGACAATCCAACTTTGATCCCGAGCCTCTGAAGATTGTATAGGTAGTCCAACAGATCAGTGAAGTTAGTTGAGCTAGATATTCGAGGCATGAAATAAATCTCTAATGATTAATTGACTATCGTAACGTTTATATTGTAATGAATGATTCTCAAAAATTTCCAAAACCCAGTTTAAAAAAACTGCGAGAG
>Ga0066373_10000193_pt1 | contig 11134 bp, 10 predicted proteins | sample Knorr_S15_td_O2m_FD_71216 | JGI IMG/M metagenome (GOLD analysis project Ga0066373, IMG submission 71216) | Marine microbial communities from Southern Atlantic Ocean transect - Knorr_S15_td_O2min_ad_340m_LV | ecosystem: Environmental > Aquatic > Marine > Oceanic | place: Southern Atlantic ocean... | reverse complement strand
AAAGTATGTCTGCTGCTTCTGTAAAAGGTATCTGTCGTGCAAGTCGAACTGCTGATCCTCCCATTGGATATAAGGACCATTTAACTTCTGAAACTCCGAAGATAGCTGATTTTCCAGCCACTCTAATGTCTGTTCCTTGAAGGATTTCGGTACCCCCAGCAATAGCATTTCCCTCCACGGCGGCTATCAAGGGGACTCTAGGGTGTTTAGTTTTCAATAAACCTTTATAAATAAAATCTGAGCCTTCCTCTTCCATACGTTTATTGATGTCATAATCATCCGTGTTTTCACTATCACCTGAGAGGGAGCGTAAATCCATTCCCGAAGAAAAATTCCCATCGGTTCCTGTCAAAATACAGACTCGAATGTCTAAGTCCTCATCTATCATTTCCCAAGCGTCAGCCAGTCGCGCGAACATGGGAAGAGTCATTGCATTCTGCCGATTTGGCCTATTCATTGTTAGAACCAAGATTGATCCGTCTTTTTCTACTGTTAAGTCACTCATTGCCCCTCCGAATAAACCTATTTATATACATTTTATGATGCATCAATTTAGAGCAGGAATTACTTTATTAGCTACTAACTCTAAACTTTCCCACCCAACTCCTGGATCCAAACCTCCGACTAGCGGATGTAGAACTACCGCACCATTACTTCTTACAAGATCCACACACTCTTGAGGTGTCACAATTAGATGCTGACCGCCTTTTTTAAGTTCATCAATACTTGTCCCTTCTACATGCCATGAAGATCTTTGATCCTGATATTGCCATGCGGCGTAAGTCATGGCGTCATATATAAGATTCTCTCCTATCTTGCTCCAAAGTCTTTCTGGATCCTCACTGACCATCACCATCCCCGGGCCAGAAGGCATCATGCAAATAGGGTTTTCGTAACCGACTTCTTTTGCTTCCAAATAATAAGCATTTTCCAAAGAATCATCCTTAACTGCTGGCACAAAAGGTAATCCTAATCTCGCTGCTCGTTTAGCTGATATTTCGACTGAACCACCTACGGAAATTAAGGAACTGGGATCTGAAACAGGTTTAGGGCTAATGAGCACTTCTCTTCCTTTGTATTCAAAAGGTTTCCCTTCTAAGGCAGTGAGAATTGTTTGTATGCCTTCTTCGGTATCCCTTCCTCGAGTTTTTCTGTTCTTGGCGAACATTTCAAACTCTGATTCTCTGTACCCGATACCTATTACAACATTGAATCTTCCCGGTGCTATCAGATCTATAGTCGCTATTTCTTCTGCGATTCTGAGTTGATCGTGTAAAGGTAAAAGTAAAGCAGAGACAGAACAAAAAAGATTATCCGTTGCTCCTAAAACACTTCCCGCTAACAATAGAGGTGAGTTCATATATCCGTCTTCTGTGCCATGATGCTCTGAAAGAACAACAGCTGCGAAACCCTTGCCATCAGCCCAGTCGACCATTTTTAAGAACTCTCGGTATTGGTCGCCGTGTGTGAGGGTTTCCACAAAAGGTGGAATACGTAAATCGAAACGTAATACAAACATCTTTGCTCCAGTTAGTCGTTAATTATCGCTAGGGCGCTTCTTGCCGCATCAAGATCTTCGGGGTTTGTAACCCCTATCCATGACTCGTTGCTTCTAATCACATCTATTTCAACCTGATTATTTAAACGCTGTTCTTCAATTGCCAGAGGTAAGAGAAATTCTGCTTCTTCATCGGAAGAATTTGAGGCTATAAAAACACTCCATTGTTCTTTGAGTATTTTTAGACTTTTGGATGGAAGGGCCCATAGATTCATAGAAACATCAGTGTCACCGGGAATGGAAGCTTGATCTCTGCTTCTAATGAGGTTCTCTTCGTTTCTTATTTCATGTGTTTCTCTGATACTCAGAAGTTTTTCGTTCTCTATTGAAAGGACGCCTCGTGAAACGCTTCCAGTCTCAGGGAGTGTATTTTTCAATTTGAATGCCAGAATTGCTGGGTTTTCAGCATTGAAACCATAAAGAATCTGCCTTAAAGCCGTGGGTCCATAATAGTCATCTGCATTCATGACAATAATTGGTCCGTCAGTTTTGTCCAAAGCTGTGACGACTGCATGTCCGGTCCCCCATGGTTTATCACGTTTGGGTTCGAACGCATCTTGATTGACAATTTCAATAAGTAAATTACTTCGCTGATATTGGGTGAGATGCTTTTCCAGTTGCTCATTTAAGGTGCTTCGAGTAACTATTACAACTTTTTTAATTTCTTCCTCTATCGCTGCTCTAATAGCATAATCAAGAAAAATTTCATTCTCTGGACCGACTGATACCAGTTGTTTAGGAGCACCAAACCTGCTTCCAAGCCCAGCAGCCATAATCACGAGTGACACTTTATTCATTACGTAATTACCTATGCTCTTATTTGTCCAAAAATGCGTCGCGAGCTTGACCACCGATTCCCATGAGGTTCATCTCGAATGTATAACCCTGTTCTAATCGATAACGCTTTGAAAGATTCGTTTCCTCAATACCGTCTAAAGAGGCCTTTGCTGCTCGTATTAGTGTTCCATTCTTTTCTGCGATCTTTTTAGCAGCTGCTAGTGAGGCTTCTTCGAGTTTTTCACTTTCTACGACTTCTAAAACTGATCCATAACTAAAAAGCTCTTGTGATGTTGCTGGCTCACAGGTGTAGAGCATCCACCTTGCTTTCTGGGAAGGAACCAGACGCATAAGGTGGCTTGCGGCTCCAAGTGCCCCGTTGTCCACCTCGGGAAGACCAAAAATGGCCTCCTCGGAAGCGATGATCACATCTGCGCTACCCGCAATTCCAATTCCAGTTCCTAAACAGTGACCATTCACAGCTGCTATAACAGGGATTTTGGAATTGTGTATAGCATCGAACAGTTCATAACAAGAATTGTTGGCTTTCAGAATGCCTTCATTTCCTGGGAGTTCTTGCATCTCTTTAATATCGACTCCTGCACAAAAGCCATTTCCAGAAGACCGAAGCAAAACAACTTTAATGTCGTCTTCTTGGTTGCTGTAAGAGGGTATTTTTTCTGCAATAAAATATGCGTCTGTGATATTAAGTGCGTTCACAGGCGGATTATCCATGGTGAGAATTGCTATCCCATCATCTATGGTTTCGTGCACTGCCATACTTCACCACCTCATTTCATTAATTTAATATGTTACTTACGCTATCTTCTAAGCAATACTGATGAACCGTGTCCGAATAGACCCTGATTTGCTGTAATACCTATTCTGGCATCTTTAACTTGTCGCTTTCCTGCTTGCTGGGCTAGTTGCCAATTAAGTTCACAGACTTGGGCAATTGCTTGTGCCGGAACAGCTTCCCCGAATGCCCCGAGCCCCCCACTTGGGTTCACGGGGATTCTTCCTCCAATCGAAGTGCTTCCGTCTCGTAAAAGACTCTCTGCTTCACCAAGTTGGCAAAAACCCAATTGTTCGTACCAGTCGAGCTCCATGGAGGATGCCAGGTCATAAACTTCAGCGACGTCTACATCTTCAGGTCCTATACCTGCTTCTTCGTAAACATGTTCACCAATTGATTCTTTAAAACCTATTTCGTTCGGAACGGTATTCGCTGACGAGTCAGTTGCTAAATAAGGTAGGTCTATTAAGGGGTCTGGATAGGTGGGAGTATTTAAAGCAATTGCTGATATTCGAACCGGATTGTCTACGCCTAGTGACTTGGCATAATCGAGAGAAGAAACTACGACTGCTGCTCCACCGTCACTTGTTGTGCATATCTCTAACAGTCTTAATGGGTCGGATACGACAGGTGAGGCGGAAATATCTTCCAGTGCATACTCTTTGTTGAATCGTGCATTTTCATTAAATACTGCGTGTTTGCTGTTTTTTACTTTGACGAGTGCGAAATCTTCCTGAGTAGCGCCATACATTTCCATGCGTCGCCTAGCATGCAGGCCGAAATAGACGGGGTTAGTTGCTCCTACCATGTGGAAACGGAGCCAATCGGTGTCGTCAGTTCTAATTCCATCATTTGGGGCAAGAAATCCGTCCGGTGTTGTATCCGCTCCAACAACTAGAGCTACATCACATGCGCCTGAAAGAATCTGCCCACGGGCGACGGAAAGAGCAGTAGCACCTGAAGCACAAGCTGCATATGAGCTAGCCACTTGGGTTCCGTTGAAGCCTAAAGCGCGCGCCATAGTTGATCCAGCTACATAACCGGGGTAACCGCATCGAACGGTTATCGCTCCAGAAATAAAACCGATCTCGCTCCATTCAAGTTGAGCATCATCTAAGGCCTTTCTTGCAGCAACGGTGCCGTATTCAACGAAATTACGGCCCCATTTACCCCAGGGATGCATCCCGACTCCCAATATCGCTATATCTTCCATTTCTAATTTTTATCCTGTTTCTGCTCTTCAAACAATGGCTTCCACATCCAGGTTAAGTAACGGTATTCAGAATCTTCGTACAAAGTTCCGACCTTTACTTCAACTGGCATGCCTACGCTTAGATCTTCCACGCTATAACCATTTACTACCTGACCTATTATCACCATTTTTTCTTCTTCTAATTCTACTGCTGCAATGACAATAGGTACATAAGGTTCCGCTGCTATAAAAGGTGGTGGGGGTGGATAGGCACTGTTTGTATAGGACCAAATTTTTCCGACTCTACTTAAAAGAACTTCTTCAATTTCATCTTCAGGGAAATCAGGGTCTGATCCTCCAAGACTTTTTGGGAAACAATAGCTTCCAGATTTCTTAAAGCGACCGCCGATTAAATGCGTTTCTTCCTCAATAGTGAAGAAACCTTCTACTGCCGGAACTTCAATTTTCGTATCTTTAGTCACAATTTTTTTGCTTTCTGCCTACTAGAAGAGCGCAGAGGTCAAGCGTTGTCTCCATTCACTTGTTCTTGGATCTTCAGGACCTAATAGTTCAAGTAGGTCGATAAATCTATCTCTTGCATCTTCGTCTGTTTTTACTCTCTCGATCAATTCAGTTAATTCAGAATCAATATCCTCTACATTCTCAAGACGTGCTATCGCTAGCACTCTTCTCGTTTCAGGAGTCTCGGGTGTTTTTTCGAGGAGTTTTATTGCTTCGTCTTTATCTCCCTCTTCATTTCTTGTCACAAGCAGTTGGGCGAGGCTCGTTACTGCCGCCGGATTATCCGCTTCTATTTCTAAAGCTTTTCTAAGAGACAACTCATCTCCGTCATTTATTAGTTTCTCTAGTTCTGTCATCTCTTCGGAAGGTAAAAGTTTTTGAACAAAGTCCCTCACAGCTTCTTCACCTTGTGCTCCAACGAAACTGCTAACGACATCCTTATTGTGTATGGCAAAAACAGCCGGAATTGACTGAACCTTAAATGCTCCCGCCACACCAGGGTTTTCATCAATATTTACTTTGACGAGAATAACTTTTCCTTCTGTCTCTTCGATAACCCTTTCCAGTATCGGCCCTAAGCTTTTACACGGACCACACCATGGCGCCCAGAGATCAACCACTACTGGGGTATTTTCTGATCGTTCTAATACTTCTTTTTCAAAATCAATATCAGTTACTTCAAGAGTCATCTTCATCCACCAAACAAGAAAACAAATTTCCTTACCTTTAGGGTAGAGAGATCCTCTTTCGTCCACTACCGTCTGAGCATGAATACAACTCCGGGTATAAGAAAAAACGAGGTTCGTAAGTGGTTAGATGCACATGTCGGCGGAGTTGAAGGTGAACTCGAATATCATCAAATTATTGGTGGGCATTCCAATTTAACTTATACGGTCACAGAAAATTCTGGAAGAAAATGGGTTCTCAGACGCCCCCCACTGGGACATGTTCTTGCAACCGCTCATGATATGGGTCGTGAATACCGGGTAATCAAAGCACTCGCAGGCAGTGGGGTTCCAGTTCCCAGAGTGGTTGGCCTTTGTGAAGATACAGCAATTAACGATGCTCCTTTTTATGTAATGGACTTCGTAGAAGGAGTAGTGGTGCGTGATGCTGAAATCGCCCGCTCTCAACCTCTTTCAGTTCGTAATAGAATGGGTGAGTCTCTCTTAAAAACACTTGTTTCTTTACATGCAGTAGATGTTGACGAAGTGGGACTTGGTGATTTGGCTAGAAAAGATGGTTACATCGAACGTCAGCTAAAACGTTGGAAAGCGCAATTTGAACAATCAACTAATAGAGAAATATCAGGTATTTTTGAAATCCATGACAACCTTCTCCAAAATGTCCCTGATCAGCAAGGAGTTGGAATAGTTCACGGCGACTACAGATTAGACAATACAATCATGACCGAAACAGGTGAGGTGGCTGCAGTTTTAGACTGGGAGCTTTGCACATTAGGTGATGTTCTTTCGGACCTTGCAGCGATCATTTCCTATTCAAATGACCTTACGGGCATGGAAACACAGGCAATGTCAGTTGAAGGTTTCCCTAGTCCTGAAGAGGTGCGTGACCTTTATGGCAACTTAAGTGAAAGAGATCTTTCAAAATTAGATTTCTATATAGCGTTTGCTTATTGGAGGCTTGCATGCATACTCGAAGGGGTTTACACAAGGTATGCAGCTGGAGTAATGGGAAATGAAGCTGATACCGATGCTATTGAAATTTTTGGAGAACGTGTTCTTCTTCTAATTGATTTAGCCAATTCAACATTCCAAGATTTTTTGAAGGACTAAAAAGATGAAAAATGATCATGAGCGTCTTTTTGAATTCATCCAACTTGAGGAACTTAAAAAACCTGTTTTAATTTTAGCTCTTGAGGGTTGGATAGACTCATCCGGAATTGCTCGCAGTGTAAAAGACTCCCTCTTATTAAAAGCTCAAAGTCAAACAATGGTTAAGTTCGACACAGACAAACTTCTAGATCATCGTGCTCGTCGACCTATTCTTAGTTTAAATGATGGTGTAGTGGAGAGTCTAGAATGGCCTTCAATAGAGCTTTTGAAGATCGAAGGCTTAGAAGGACCTGACGCTTGCATATTGCACGGCCCCGAACCAGACCATGAGTGGAAAATTTTTGCTCAGGCTATGACAAATATTTGCCATGATCTTGATGTCTCCTTGGTAGTGGGTCTTGGGGCGTACCCCGCTGCAGTACCTCATACCAGACCTACAAGGCTTTCTTGCACTGCAAGTTCTTCTGAAATGGCTAAAAAACTTGATTTTGTTACTGCTTCAGTCAAAGTCCCTTCCGGACTTCAAGCTGTGATTGAGAACGAGGTTTCTCTCACCGGAATCCCTTCTATAGGTCTTTGGGCCCAAGTCCCCCACTACCTCTCAACTGGACCGTACCCGCCTGCTGCAGTTGAGTTATTGGAAGGTCTGAGAGATATTTCAGGTATTTATTGTCAAGATTTACAATTAGACCGGAAAGCTTTGAACACCAGAAGTCATTTAGACCAACTAATTGGTAACAACGAAGAGCACTTAGCGATGATAGAAAAATTAGAAATCGCCTATGACCAACTAACTAGCGCTGATGCCAGCTTGCCATCAGGTGATGATCTTGCGGAAGAGTTGCAGAGTTTTCTCCGTTCGCAAGAAGAAAGCTGAATTAATAGTTCCTCAGACCACAATGTTTATTAAAGCAGGAGGTCTAACAATTATACGTTTAGGTTTCTGGGTGTTTAATAATTCTTTTATACGTTCCGAAGCTAAAGCCAAGTCTTGAATTTCCTCTTCACTTAAATCGGATGCCACTTCTATACGATCTTTAAGTTTTCCGTTTATCTGCACTACTAGCGTTACTGTGTCAGATTGAATTTTAGATTTGTCTGCTTGTGGCCAGGATTCTTGATGTATATGAGCTGAGTTTCTAATCTCCCAAAGTTCAGCGCAGAAATGTGGGGTAGCGGGTGCCATCACGAGTAGGAGCGTATCTACGGCTGATTTAAGGACTTCTACATGTCCTCCATCTTCACTTTGGACCCAACGGTACAAAGTATTTGTGAACTCCATAAAAGCTGCAACTGCCGTGTTATAGGACCAGCGATCATAATCGCCAGTAATTCGCTCTATTAAACGATTAGTCTGACGAACAATTTCTTCGTCTTCTTCGTTCACAGTACCTTCTCTAAGTTGTGCCGTTATGGGGTTATTTGGATGCGCTATTCGCCAAACACGGTTTAAAAATTTTGCACAACCGTCAATACCGAAATCTTCCCAATCAACATCTTCTTGAGGGGGTTTTACTTGAAGGTGCGCTAGACGTAAAGCATCAGCTCCTTGATTATCGAGAATTGCTTCTGGGGCTACTAGATTTCCTTTAGACTTAGACATTTTTGACCCCCCGAGTCGAATCATTCCTTGAGTGAAGAGTCTTTTAAATGGTTCTCTTAACTCTTTTGGAGCTACCCCTAAATCTGAAAGCGCTTTGGTGAAAAACCTTGCATACATAAGGTGAAGAATTGCATGTTCAACTCCACCTATGTACTGGTCAACGGGCAACCAATGGCCAATAGCTTCTTCACCGAAGGGTCTTTCTTTATTCCATGGGTCGGTGAATCTTAAAAAGTACCAGGATGAGTCAACGAAAGTGTCCATCGTGTCGGTCTCACGCTTAGCACTTCCACCGCATTTTGGACATTCAACTTTGAGGAAATCTTCGTGTGTTGTTAGAGGTGATCTTCCTGTTGGCATGAACTTCACGTCATCAGGTAAATCGACAGGCAAATCTTTGTCGGGAACTGGTTGCTCTCCGCATTCATCACAGAAAATAATAGGAATCGGACACCCCCAATACCGCTGCCTTGAAACTAACCAGTCTCTAAGTCGGTAGTTAATTCGGTGAGATCCTATATTTTGATCCTCAAGCCACTGAATAGCAGCGTCTTTTGCTTCCTTTATCTTCATTCCATTAAGAAAATCGCTATTTATAGATTTGCCATCACCTGTGTAAGCCTCTCCGTCAAAATCTTTTGGCGGTTCAACAGTTCTAATGATTTCGCATCCGTGTGCAACAGCGAAATCCCAATCTCGTTGATCTTCTCCCGGAACTGCCATGATCGCTCCGGTTCCATAGGTCATAAGAACGTAGTCAGCTAGAAATAGTGGGACTGGTGAGTTCGTAAATGGATTTATTACAGAAGATCCGGTTGGAACTCCCCTTTTTTCAATATTTCCTTCTGAGGAGAGTCGATCCATTTCGGAGCGGTTCGCTACTTCTTCTCGGAAGACTTCTACCGATGGCCGGTTTTCTTCGGTTGTTAACTCATCGACTCTTGGATGCTCCGGAGACATCACGGCAAAGGTCATTCCAAATCCAGTGTCTGGGCGTGTTGTGTAGACATCGAGAGGAGGAACGTCTTCTCGATGTTTAGCATCAGTATCCGCTATAGGTAAACCAAACTGCGCCCCTTCGGAACGGCCGATCCAATTTTGTTGCATCAGTTTTACCTTTTCTGGCCATTCCACAGTGTCCATATCATCAAGCAACTGTTGTGCATATTCGGTTATTCGATAAAACCACTGTTCCATTTCTCGATTCTCAACAAGATCCCCTGATCTTTCACAAGTGCCATCAGCAAGCACCTGTTCATTTGCTAGAACAGTTTGACAACCAGGACACCAGTTAACTGATGCTCTGTCACGATAAGCGAGATCCGCTTTGTAAAGCTGAAGAAAAATCCACTGTGTCCATTTCATGTAGTCGCTATCGTGACTGCTAAACGATCTTCTCAAGTCATAAGCCGCACCTATCCTTCGGAGAGAAGCAGATAATTTTTCAATATTCTCTTTTGTGTGGATTCGCGGGTGAGTTCCTGTTTTTATGGCTGCATTCTCTGCCGGAAGACCAAAGGAATCAAAACCAATAGGTGATAAGACTCCATCGCCTCTCATTGTCCGATATCTGACAAGCAAATCTCCCATAGTGTAATTCCGAACGTGACCCATGTGGGCGGGACCACTCGGATATGGGTACATGGACAGCACGTAGTATGGAGGACGCTCGTCGTCATTATCTACTTCGTAAGTGCCATCGTCGATCCATCTTTGTTGCCAACGCGACTCTATTTCTTGAGGGTTATAGCTTTCAGTCACGTATTGAGACTACCGAAGCTTTTAGGGACCTTTGTGGAAAGAGTTGCATTACTTGGAGTAAGTACCTATTCGCTTATGCTACGATTTTCTTCTTCAGGGGCTATAGCTCAGTTGGCTAGAGCGCCTCCATGGCATGGAGGAGGTCGGGGGTTCAATTCCCCCTAGCTCCACGTTGTGACCTGCTGTTTTGTGGTTAAACGTTTCTGCTTGGAGTTTTCTGGTAGCCAAACTAAGTTTTCAAAGTTCAAAGCCTTGTGGCACCACCCCCACACAGATGTGCCAAAATGGTGACATGAGAAAGTTTGCGGTTTCTGTTTGTCTACTTTTGTCTGCTTCTGCTTGCGGAGGTGATTCAGATTCTGGTGCAGTAAATGCGACTACCGAAGTCCCCACTACTACAACAATGACGGAACCCACTAGAGAAGATCTAGAGGTCGTCTCATATATCGAAACTAAAGTTTTGAATTACGACCCAACGATTGGTACTGAACCTTTCCTTGCCTCTGACAATTGGAGTCCACTCGATACGGATGATTATGAATGCTGGCTCGAAACCATAATTGCTGAACTAGGGATCGTAGGCTACGAAAAGTTTGTTCAACGACTGCGGGTTGGTTCGACGAGTTTAACTGGTGGAGTTTTAAGAGAAGATGCCCTTAGAAGCACAGATGCTGAAGTTAAATGTGCCGATTTAATCAAAATGGAAAAAGAAAATTTCACCAGATCTATAAAAAAATATTACGCAGAAGAGGGATATAAGTTTGAGGATGAAGAACCTCTCTGGCCTGAAGACATTTGGTGGGTCAATTGCGTAACGGATAAAATCTCTGAATGGCAGATAGCCCAATTAGGTGTTGAATTTTTAGTCAATGGAGAAAGTGAAATGCTTTTGTTGTATGAACAAACATATGGACACCATATAGACGATTGTTCCCAGTGGAATTTGGAGAGACACTGTGCGGGTCAAAGTATCGGGAAATGCATTTTTTATGAAGAGTTAGACGATGGGACTCTAGAATGGGTCGATTAAACCGCCAATAATGGCGGTTAAGAACCCCTGGTACCCGAGTTGGATGAAAAACCTGAACGTATCTATGCGTAGCAGTATCCGAGGACACACTCCAAATGC
>Ga0066373_10000192_pt1 | contig 11142 bp, 6 predicted proteins | sample Knorr_S15_td_O2m_FD_71216 | JGI IMG/M metagenome (GOLD analysis project Ga0066373, IMG submission 71216) | Marine microbial communities from Southern Atlantic Ocean transect - Knorr_S15_td_O2min_ad_340m_LV | ecosystem: Environmental > Aquatic > Marine > Oceanic | place: Southern Atlantic ocean... | reverse complement strand
TGTGGCAATACCTACGTTTACCTAGGTATTGCCACAATCCTTAGCATCATTATTTTCATACAAATTGGGCTATACAGGGCGATCGTACTTTATATGGGATTGCAGTATGGGTTTGTAGTTTTACAGGGGGTCACTATAGCAACCTGTTTGCTCGCGGCATCTTATTTTTTATCACGAACGCCCCTATCGAGTGATTATTCGATATTGCCCATTTTTTGGATGGTTGCTCTTTTATTTATAGGCGGCAGCCGCTTCCTAGCGAAAGTGTTATTACAGAACCTAATTCAAAATTTTCGGCCCAAAGAGCCGGTCATAATTTACGGGGCCGGCAGTTCAGGCATGCAATTGCTAGTGGCACTTCAAAACGGTGATCAGTATTTACCTGTAGCTTTCGTCGACGACAGCCATATCATGCTCGGGAGCACAGTACACGGCATTAGAGTCTACAGCCCAAACTCTCTTTATGGCTTGATTGAAAGTTACTCTGTTCGACAAATTTTACTCGCGATCCCCTCAGCTACTCATGCTGAGCGTAAAGAAATTTTAATTCGCCTTGAACACCTACCAGTTCACGTGAAGACCGTACCGGATCTGTTCGATATGGTCTCGGGTAAGGTAGGGGTCGATGAAGTGCGCGATATAGATATTGAAGATCTACTAGGCCGCGATATCGTGCCACCTAACCCAGAACTATTGGGTGCCTGTATCACGGGACAATCTGTGATGGTTACTGGAGCTGGTGGATCCATTGGGTCAGAGATATGCCGACAGATTGTTAATATCAATCCAGCTCGGGTTATTTTGTTGGACACCTTCGAGTATGGGCTTTATGAGGTTGAAAGAGAACTCAAAGAAAACCTAAAAGCCATAGAAAATGGAGATGACATCGAAATTATTGCTCTACTAGGTTCGGTCTGTAACCGAGCTCAAATGGAAAATGCGATAAAGAGCTTTGAGGTAGATACCGTCTATCATGTGGCGGCTTATAAACACGTCCCCATGGTAGAAAAAAACATTGTTGAAGGGGCGCAAAATAATATATTCGGCACGTTGGTATCGGCACAGGCTGCAGAAGCGCATAAGGTTAAGAACTTTGTACTGCTCTCCACGGATAAAGCCGTACGCCCGACCAATTTTATGGGTGCCACGAAACGATTTGCGGAGCAGGTTCTGCTGGCCATTGCGCAACGTGGTAAAGGAACAAAATTTAGCATAGTTCGTTTTGGGAACGTGTTGGGGTCGTCCGGATCTGTGGTTCCCTTATTTCGCAAACAGATCAGCTCTGGGGGTCCAGTGACGGTAACCCACCCAGAGGTCACCCGCTATTTCATGACCGTCCAAGAAGCAGCCCAACTAGTTATTCAGGCAGGATCCATGGCAACTGGTGGAGATGTTTTTGTGCTAGATATGACTGAGCCAATTCGGATTGTTGATTTGGCTAAGAAGATGGTGCACTTGATGGGTTACGATATTAAAGATGAGAATTCGTACCGTGGAGATATAGCAATCGAGTACACAGGTTTGCGTCCCGGTGAAAAACTCTATGAAGAATTGTTAATTGGAGAGCTTGTAACCGGCACTGAACATCCAAAAATTATGCGAGCTGAGGAGGAAACGCTTTCTTGGGATATCCTCCAGCCACTGATAACCCGATTGAGCGATGCTTGCCAGGGTATCGATTTGCAAGAAATACGAGCGGTGTTAATGGATGCCGTTGACGGATTTGAACCTAAGGAAGAGGCAAGCGATCCTTTGTGGGGTTTAAATTACGGCTCGGATACCGCGGCCACTGAAACGCAACAACCTGCCCCACAAAAAGTGACTCCACTGTTTAAGGATTAACGTAGAACTTATTATTAGTTTTCACGTTGAACAGCATTGATCATAACAGGTTCGAGGGGGACGTCTTGATAGCCCCGTTGCGAGCCCGTAGCAACTCGGGCAATCTCGTCCACTATCTCCATGCCTTCAATGACCGTACCAAAGGCGGTGTAACCGTATCCTGAAGGGCTCGAATCCTGGAAGTCAAGCCTAGCGTTATCAACTAAGTTAATAAAAAACTGTGAAGTTGCACTGTCTACAACTCCCGTTCGAGCCATTGCTATAGTACCTCTCGCATTAGAAAGGCCTGTATCGGCTTCATTCTTAATTGGATCATAGGTGGATTTCTGCACTATACCGGAATCAAACCCGCCACCTTGAATCATGAAACTATTGATCACGCGATGGAAGATGAGTCCGTCGTAGTACCCGTTATCTACATATCTAAGAAAGTTTTCAACCGTAATTGGTGTTAAATCGATCCTTAATTCGATCTTTATAGCCCCTTTCGATGTTTCCATAACTACAACAGGACTATCCTGGGCAACAATCGAGTTGCTAAAAGTCAAAAGGGCGGCTAGTACTAGCGCTCGCATAAATTTATCTCCTAGAAGGCGGCACAAGGTGGACCGCTACTATACATTATTTCTTTATGGCTTAACTATATGTGAACGAATAGCCCTCGAGATACCGCAATGCTTAGTGGTAAATGCTGTAGAAATTGGAAACAGACAAATTAAAGATGGCTGCCCAACCTGGACTCGAACCAGGAACCAAGTGATTAACAGTCACCTACTCTACCATTGAGCTATTGGGCATTCGCAAAATCAGCGGAGGAGTATACTTTCGAATCAACATTTGATCTAGTAGATTAGGAAGGTGTCGTACTAACTAATATTGGAGGCTAATCTAGATTGCCGAATACCAGTTCGCCTCGAAACAGAGTGGCTATAACTCGCACTAGGTTAATTTCACTGGCAGGAACGTCGAATAAATTACGATCGAGCACTATTATGTCTGCCAGTTTGCCGATTTCGATGGAGCCTGTATCCACGTCAAGAAAGTTCACGTAGGCGCTATTTAACGTGTAGTTTTCAATCGCTTGTGCAAGGTTGATTTCTTCGTTTTCACCTAACGGCTCATCGGTTTTCCCGTCAGGATCTAAGCGAGTCACCGCTGCCTCTATACCATCCAAGGGATTGGCAGAGGTAACATACCAGTCGCTCCCAAAAGCTACTCTTGCACCGGTACGTTGCACGCTGCCAATAGGATAAAGAAATTTTCCGCGTTCCTCCCCTATGCGTGGGATAGTCAAATCAGTTATATAGCCGTCTTCAATGGCCCACAATGGCTGAAAGTTAGCTACCACATCTAGTTCCGCAAATCTTGGTATATCTTCAGGGCTGAAAAGTTGAATGTGCGAAATGTGATGCCGATTATCGTGTTTCCCGTTCGCTTCTCGAGCAGCTTGTATAGAATCGAATGCAGAGCGAATGGCTCGATCTCCAATGGCATGAAAATGTATCTGAAAGCCGGCCGCATCTAACGCTGTGACCGCCTCATTCAAAACAGCAGGTTCGTTGAGTAGTTCACCAACGAACTGGTCCCCTCTGTTCAAATAAGGCTCCAGTAAGGCTGCAGTCTCTGTCTCTATTACGCCATCCTGCCATATTTTAATAGCGGTATTGTGTATATAAGGAGTTGACTCGTCACGGGCCTTTAAAAAGGCTGGTAACTGTTCCTCTAGTGATATGTCATTTTGCCAATACATGGCATTGATTACGTGAAGATTTAGTTCCCCGCGCTCCTCTAAGGCGAGATAGGCAGGTAAGCCAAAATAAGCGTCTCCAGGGGTTAGTTTTAGTAGCGCATCCTGCACGGCAGTTATACCGAGGCTATGTAAATGATCGCGAGAGTATGCCAAACCGGCTTCCAATTCTTTTTGAGTTAACTCGGGCTCTACAATATGTACCAGATTCATGGCAGAGGTTTCTTGTAAACTGCCGGAAGGCTCTGTGCTATTCGGATACCGATCTATTCGACCCCCGGCTGGGTCTTGAGTATCAGCGTTGATGCCTGCGAGTTCCAGGGCTAGCGAGTTTACCCACATGGAATGACCGTCAGACGATTTCAGAGCTACCGGTCGGTCAGGCACTATCTCATCCAAGAGCTTTTTGTCAGGTAGTCCAGAAGGAGCAAAATTGGTTACCAGCCAACCGCCACCACGAATCCATTCCCCCGGCTCACTCTCAGCGCACTGTTTTATACGTTGTTGAAGCAGCTCAACGCCTTCTGCATCGAATAGGGCACACTGTTGGTAGCTGACCCCGCTGTGCACGGGATGTATGTGTATGTCCTGAAATCCTGGCAGCACCATTTTTCCGCCAAGATCGATAGTCCTGGTTCCCTCTCCCTGCCATTGATTGGCATCGTCACTATTGCCTACCCAGATTATTCTGCCATCAGTAATAGCTATGGCTTCAGCCCAACTTTGTTCATGGTTTACCGTGTATACCTTTCCATTGAGCATGAGCAACTCGGCGTCTTGCGTTGTGCTAATTGACACAGGTTGGTCAGATTCTGAGCAGGACAAAAGGCCAAGTACCACAAAAAAGCTGAAGTAGTGTTTCAGCTCAGGCGATAACAATTTTATAGATATGTTTTTAGATGAGGCGGACATTTCAGTTCCGAGCTAAGCAATCATTAATTGTCTATACCATTGATGAAAATTTATCACGTCCTGCTCCTGCGGTGCCAAGTGACCATGTTTATGGGGCAATGCGGAGAGTCCGCGCTGGTTAATTTCACACACATGGGCATCTTGTTCCAATATAAGATTACCAAAGTCGATGGCTCGTTGAGGATCAAATGCTGGATCAGCCATTGCCTTTGGGCTGAATAGCCATTCGCATGTAACTTCGGTTGTATCGGTCTTTAGGGGTTTTATAGAAACTTGACGCACATAATCTGAGTGCGCAGCAATAAATTGATTAGGTAGCAGCGTTAAGTAGGTATGCCCAATAGTAATTTCTTCAGGGCTTAAGCCAGAGAAAATTGGGGCTACCGCCTTTGAATCGGTTGTCCAGGACTCTACTCCCTTAGCTACCGCATCTGGGATATTGGCTGCAGGATCAATTTTGTCGGTAGCAAGATTCTGTTTATACAAAGGAACAATTTTGCATAGCTCTGGATGTATACCAGGGCAATGATAGCACTCAAGGTAGTTCTCCCAGAATATTTTCCAATTGCAGGCCAATTCATAACGATGAGAATGAGCTAACTGTAAAGTTGATAATGGCCAGTTGTCTAAAATCGTAAAACTAGGGTCAGCATTTTCTCCTAATGCGGTGGCAGGTTTGTTCGCCAGATTAATATAAATATTGCCGCCCCAAGCTACATTATTAACAGGATAAAGTCCTAGGTTTGCACTTTTGTCTTGCTCCAAAAATGGAGTTGTTTTTAAATTCCCATCTAGATCGTAGCTCCACTTATGGTAGGGACATACTATGCGACCTCCCTTGAAATTCCCTAAAGACTGAGAGCAAAGTTCTGAGCCTCTGTGACGACAGGTATTATGGAAAGCTCTCAATTCTCCCTCGTTATTACGTGTTACGATAATTCGTTGATTACCAATATCCACAATTGAATAATCACCAGGCTTAGGAATTTTGTTTTCGCGGCACACATAAATCCAATGTGTATACCATAGAGCTTTCAGTTCCGCTTCCATTACGGATTGGTCTAAATAATCGCGTTTAAGCAAAGACGGCTGAATGTCCTGTAATGAAAATAGCTTGGGTTTTGATGATGACTCATCTTCCACTGTGTTATTTCCTTGATTTCATTTTGGTAACCATTCCTGGATCACTGCCGAGGTCAGATATTTAATATAATGTTCTAATCTTAAACCAGGTAGTCCCCTTTCGTAGCATACTATACGGCGGGGCAAATAAGTTTAGAGATATTTAGGCGAACTCCACTAACGTATTGAAAACTATGTCATAGCTTGAATTTTCCATTCAAGGTTTTATAGATTTTAGTCTCTGCCCTATACGTTTCACAGGCCAATCTGTTGTACGCTTACCAGTTTACTTCCAGCGGATTTAAGTTGAAATGACCAAGCGTTTCGAAATTCACGCTAAATTCAAACCTGCTGGTGATCAACCTGCGGCCATTGCCCAGCTAGTTGAAGGTCTGCAAGATGGTTTGCATGCGCAGACTCTGCTCGGGGTTACTGGTTCAGGTAAGACTTTTACCATAGCGAATGTTGTCGAGGCTGTGCAACGGCCAACTTTGGTTATGGCACCTAATAAAACCTTGGCGGCTCAGCTTTACGGTGAATTCAAAGAGTTTTTTCCCGATAACGCAGTCGAATATTTTGTTTCCTACTATGACTATTATCAACCGGAAGCCTACGTGCCTTCGTCTGATCTTTATATAGAGAAGGACGCATCGATTAATGATCACATTGAACAAATGCGTCTGTCTGCTACGAAAGCACTGCTTGAGCGTTCTGATGTTATTGTCGTAGCGACAGTTTCCGCCATTTATGGTCTTGGTGATCCAGGTTCGTACCTGCAAATGGTTGTCCATTTGGATCGTGGCGATAGTATTGATCAACGTAACTTGCTTAAACGTCTCGCCGACCTTCAATACACCCGAAACGATATGGAATTGCGACGCGCTACCTACCGTGTGCGAGGAGATGTTATTGATATTTATCCAGCTGAGTCGGAACGACATGCTATCCGGATAGAATTATTTGATGATCAGATCGAAAAACTATCTTATTTTGATCCGTTAACTGGTTCTGCGATCAGAGAAGTTCCCAGACTGACAGTATTTCCGAAGTCCCATTACGTGACTCCAAGGGAGAGGCTTCTAGGTACGCTGGATCTAATCAAGACCGAATTGAAAGGGCGTCTCGATCAACTATACGAAAACAATCAACTAGTAGAAGCACAGCGGTTGGAACAACGCACTAAATTTGATCTGGAAATGATCCGAGAATTAGGATATTGCTCGGGTATCGAGAATTATTCACGTTATCTGTCAGGCAGGGGGGCAGGAGAACCACCTCCCACCTTGTATGATTACTTACCTGCTAATGCGTTAGTTGTGGCAGATGAGTCCCATGTCTCTATCCCTCAACTTGGCGCAATGTATAAGGGAGATCGTTCTCGTAAAGAAACCTTGGTTGAGTACGGTTTTCGTTTACCTTCGGCATTGGATAATAGGCCTTTACGATTTGAGGAATGGGAGAAGCTGACGCCTCAAATTATTTTTGTGTCTGCGACCCCAGGTCCCTACGAAGAAGAACATGAGGGACAGCAAGTTCGTCAGCTTGTGCGACCAACCGGGTTAGTTGACCCTGAATTAGAAGTACGTCCTGCCGCATCACAAGTGGATGATTTGTTGTCGGAAATACGACGAGTGACAGGAGAGCAGGAACGAGTGCTTGTTACAGTGCTAACCAAGCGTATGGCTGAGGACTTAACAGATTATCTAGCGGAACACGATGTTCGCGTTCGCTATTTGCATTCGGACATAGAAACGGTGGAGCGCTCAGAAATACTTAGAGATCTTAGGTTGGGGAAATTCGATGTACTAGTCGGTATAAACCTTTTACGAGAAGGGCTGGATATCCCTGAGGTATCGCTCGTGGCAGTGTTTGATGCTGATAAGGAAGGTTTTCTTCGTTCGGAGAGATCGTTAATTCAGACTATTGGTCGGGCCGCTCGTAATATTAATGGTAAAGCTATTCTCTATGCAGATGAAATTACGGGCTCTATGCAAAGAGCCATTAATGAATCCAATCGACGGCGAAATACGCAGCTGGAATTTAATGAGGTCCATAAAATCACCCCTGTTGGGGTCAAGAAAAAAGTTCTTGATGTCATGGAAGGAGCCTATATATCGCCCGGAAACCGTATTCGCAAGCTTGGACGTGGTGTAACTGAGAAAGCGGATGCTTATAAACGATTGGATTTCACGGACCCTGCCGTTGTTCGTAAGGAAATTGATAAACTGGAAGAGCTAATGTACGAGCATGCTAGGAACCTAGCTTTCGAGGAGGCAGCGGCTACCCGTGATACTATTGCAGAATTGAAAAACCAGCTTTTAAACCAATAACTTAAACGCATGATATGATTAGTACCATTGACGCTGAGAAGCTTAGTTCCATATAGTCGCTGGCCTTCTTTGTTGAGATCGAGTCCTAGGGACTTTCCGAAGTAACTCTAGCAGTAGGCGCGTAGCTCAGTTGGTTAGAGCGCCACGTTGACATCGTGGAGGTCACCAGTTCGACTCTGGTCGTGCCTACCAAATTCCGCAGAGGAATTCAGACTATGAAAGTTTTTTTCTACATCGCATTATTTGGGTTTGGCTTAACAAGTTTGTATTCGACTCAGGTTGAGGCTCAAGCACGAATACCTGGTTGGAACCGGGTTGCACCACCTGGTGGGCATCAGAATGATCCCCAGCTAGTTCGAGCCACTGGCGGACCTGTGGTACCTATTTTCGAGGGGTGGTTTCCGAATCCTGATGGGACTTTCCAACTATGTTTTGGTTACTTCAACACAAACACCGAAGAAACTTTTGATATTCCTATCGGCTCAAATAACTTTATAGAACCAGAAGAATTCAACGGTTTGCAACCAACGCACTTCATGCCACAGCCCGATGGAGGTCGCAGACATTACTGTGTCCTGAGTGTAACAGTGCCAGAGGATTGGGGAGATCGTGATGTAAGGTGGACGTTGATTGACGAGCGTTCCGAACAGGCATTCAGCTCCCCTGGACGATTGAAATTCAGTACTTATCGGCACGATGAACCGGTGCAGCCTTCGCGAAACAACAGTCCTCCTAAAATCAGGTTGGTGGCTGAAGGCCCAATTGCTGAGGGGCGTGTTGGGTTTGGTAGAGGCATGGTGTCCGAGACTCGTCAAGCTGTGGTAGGAGAACCTATAACGCTGAGAACTCGCGTTCGGCGCGACAATCCGTTTAGGTCCGATGACAGAAGGGCAATCCGAATCAGATGGTTTAAATATCAGGGGCCTGGTGATGTCATCTTTACACCAAACTGGAATTCCTGGAAAGAAGAAACCGTAGGGTGGATTGATTCTGCGGACTGGCTTGGATTCGATTCAGCCTATGGACAAGCAGATACTCAAGCCGTATTTAGCCAGCCAGGAGAATACATCGTCCAGGTGCAGGCTTATAATGATTCAGGTCGGTCAAACTATGAAGCGCAAGATTTTGAATTCTGGTGCTGTTGGACAAATGCTTTTGTTAGGATTAATGTGAATCAGTAGTCATAAAAGCGTAGTGGACGATAAGATTCTGTATAACTGTAACGATATAAAAAATATCTATGACAGGAGATTTTAAGGAATGAAACAAAAAGGTAATTCTGCAAGCCTTAGCTGGCAGCATAAGCTCCGTCGTTATCTGCTTGCTTTGGAAAGGGTTGTCGTTCTTCTAATTTTAGCTGGGCAAGTTGCCTTCTCCCCTGTTATTGCCCAGGAAGTTGGCCATTCTCCTACTTTCTCTAACGAAGTTGTTAGAATCCTTCAGGAGAACTGTCAGCAATGTCATCAGCCTGGCGGCATCGCACCTATGCCTCTCGAAACATTTGAACAGGCAAAAATATGGGCCCCGCGAATTAAATATAACGTCAATAGACGGGTTATGCCTCCGTGGCATCTCGACCCTACCATTGGCATCCAGGAATATAAGAATGACTACTCTCTCAGTGACAAAAATATAGACACTTTGGTAGCGTGGGTGGATGCGGGCGCCCCCGAAGGTGATCCAGTTAATCTCCCACCTCCGGTGGACTGGCCGAATTGGCTGGAGTGGGAGCTCGAACCTGATTTAGGGCCTCCTGATATGATTTTTGAAACAGGGCCCATATCTATACGAGCTGAGGGTGGAGACTTCTGGCCGTCAGTGGACGTTGACTGGCCAGCACTTGTCGAACCACGTTTTCTTAAGGCAGCGGAAATTCGAAATACGATCCAGGGGCGGGCTGCCCTACATCATAACAATGTTTCTTTGCGGCTTGAGCAAGGTCCATCTGGTCGTGTAGTTGGTGCAGGAGCTGGTAAAAGGTGGGACTATTTTGGCGAGGATACTGGAATTAAGTTCAGTCCCGGCCCCGGTGTTATTAACTTTGGGGCCCATTACTTCCCAATTGGAGAAGAATTTGAGGATAACATCGAAGTAGCGTTCTGGTTCCACCCGGAGAACGATCCGCCCGATACAGAAGCGAATGTAGAGATTCATCATTTGATCGATCAATTTGAACCAGGGCAACCGAGGGCTAGGGATATATTGATTCCACCTCATGGTACCCAGACGATGTACCGGACTTGGGTTTTAGATGAGCCGGTTATGTTAAACAGCTTCCGTGGTCATATGCATTTACATGGCATCGCTATGTCGATCGAAGTAATTTGGCCGGGGAGGGTGAGGGACTATTATGGTCCAGGAGCAAATCGTCGCGATGTTATTGCGTCTATCAATAATTATAATCACAACTGGCAAACGTCCTTCGTTTTTGCAGATGATGCTAGACCTTTACTTCCTAAAGGCGCGGCCATAGTGATGCGAACTCACTTCGATAATACCGAGAACAATCCTCTTTCAATAGACCCTGACCAATGGGTAGTCTTCGGGGGTCGGAGTGTAGATGCTATGTCTCACTTTCATGTAAGCGTCACTTATCTAGAAGAAGAGGAATACAGCTCACTGCTAACAGAGCGTAAGTTGCAACTCGAGGAAAGAAAGCACCGCGATGGTAATTTCGGAACAGCCTTACTTAGTATTCATCCGGATGAGCGGGCTGTGTTAGAGAGTGTTGGGGGAGCAGCAGCGCCTTGAGATAGAAACATCCAGAAACCGGACAAAACTTAAATTTTTGTCCGGTTTTATTCTGAATTGGGTTTCGTAGTTATCAATCGTCTAGTTTGGTCTTTCAGTTACTTCCAGTGGCACCATCATGTGTACGAAGTCATTATTTTCCCACATGACATAGGGTCCACCTGCATAAGGATCCCTAGGAAGATCGCTCATAAGGCTTGCTGGCATCAATAACATAAGATGCGGGCCTTCCTGAATCCATGTGCCAACGGATCGATCTGCATTAAAGGGATCATTGTTGTCTACGGCTTGATCCCCCTGGAGCATGTATGAGACACCAAACCCTTTAGCTTCTGAATCATAAGGTGCCTGATTTATAAAGGCTTGCAACCACTCTTGCCATACCTGGTCTACACACATTGGATTAACATTTTCATTGGGAGGTGTGCCCGGCATACA
>Ga0066373_10000176_pt1 | contig 11515 bp, 7 predicted proteins | sample Knorr_S15_td_O2m_FD_71216 | JGI IMG/M metagenome (GOLD analysis project Ga0066373, IMG submission 71216) | Marine microbial communities from Southern Atlantic Ocean transect - Knorr_S15_td_O2min_ad_340m_LV | ecosystem: Environmental > Aquatic > Marine > Oceanic | place: Southern Atlantic ocean... | reverse complement strand
TTAATTAAGGATATTCATCGTGCCTACTACCATGCTGGCGCCGATATCGTTGAAACAAACTCTTTTAATGCAACTCGTAGTTCGCAGTCAGACTACCGATTAGAAGGCATCACCTACGAACTTAATCTCCAGGCTGCAAAACTAGCCCGGGAAGTTTGCGACGAGATAGTGAACCAACCCCAACAAAAACCTCGTTTTGTGGCTGGCGTTTTGGGGCCAACAAGTAAAACTGCTTCTATATCCCCGGATATCAATGACCCAGGATTTCGTAATACTAGCTATGATGAACTGGTGGAAGATTATAGTGTTTCCGTTTCCGGACTAATGGATGGTGGCGTACATATAATTTTGATCGAAACGGCATTTGATACTTTAAATGCTAAAGCAGCTATCTTTGCTGCCCATCGCGTTTTCGAACAGAAACAGCGGCTAGTTCCACTAATTGTTTCTGGCACCATCACCGACGCCAGTGGAAGAACACTTTCAGGTCAAACTGTTGAAGCCTTCTGTAATTCTATAAACCATGCTCGAGCGCTCGCGATAGGATTTAACTGTGCATTGGGGGCTGAACAATTGCGGCCTCATATCGAAGAGTGTTCTGCGAAAGTACCTTGCTACGTCTCAACGCACCCCAATGCCGGACTACCAAATGAATTCGGCGAATACGACCAGACTCCGGAAGAAATGGCTTCAGTTATCGGCGAATTTGCTGAACAGGGATTCGTTAATATTGTTGGCGGTTGTTGTGGTACGACTCCTGACCACATTAAAGCGATAGTGGAAAAGGTAAGTACCATCGTTCCTCGTAATCTTCCTATTATCAAACCTGCTTGCAGATTAAGTGGGCTGGAAGCTTTTAATATTAACAATGATTCTCTATTTGTTAATGTTGGTGAACGAACCAATATCACGGGTTCCGAGAAATTTGCCCGGCTCATTCGAGATGAAAATTATGACGAGGCTCTCGATGTTGCTCGCCAGCAAGTCGAGGCAGGTGCCCAAATCATTGATATCAATATGGATGAGGGCATGCTGGATTCAAAAGGTGCCATGGAGAGGCTCCTAAAGCTGATCGCAACGGAACCTGAAATTAGTAAAGTGCCCTTAATGATAGATTCTTCAAAATGGGAAATAATTGAGGCAGGGCTCAAATGTTGTCAAGGTAAAGCTATTGTAAACTCCATCAGCCTAAAAGAAGGGGAGGAAGATTTTCTAGCAAAGGCTGAAATGTGCCTAAAGTACGGAGCAGCAGTTATTGTCATGTCCTTTGACGAAAAAGGTCAGGCCGACACGTTAGAGCGAAAAAACGCAATTTGTCAGCGTAGTTACAATCTTCTAGTCAAAAATCTCGGCTTCCCGGCCACGGACATATTTTTCGATCCGAATGTTTTTGCGATAGCTACCGGGTTGGAGGAACACAACAACTATGCCGTCGATTTCATTGATTGTTGCCGATTTGTAAAAGACAAATTACCGGGTGCTCTCCTATCAGGAGGTATCAGTAATGTATCTTTTTCATTTCGCGGAAATAACACCATACGAGAGGCCATCCACTCGGTATTCCTTTACCACGCCATCAAGGCGGGGTTGAACATGGGGATCGTCAATGCCGGACAATTAACTGTATACGACAATATCCCCGCTGAATTAAAAGATGCCGTAGAAGTCGTAGTGCTGAATAAAGATCCGAACGGCACTGAGCGCCTTATGGAGCTTGCCCAATCAGTCCACGAAACAACAGGTTCGGACCAGGAAGAAATACTTTCATGGCGGTTGAAGAGTGTAGAAGATCGACTCAGCTATGCGTTAGTAAAAGGTATTACGAAGTTCATAGAAGAGGACACTGAAACTGCTCGACAGGGAGTAAGTAAACCCATAGAAGTTATCGAAGGGGCCCTCATGCGCGGAATGGATGAGGTCGGTGACCTATTTGGCAGTGGCAAAATGTTTCTACCCCAAGTTGTAAAAAGCGCACGTGTCATGAAACAAGCCGTTGCTTACCTTTTGCCTTTCATAGAGGCCGAAAAAGGTGCGGGGGGTATACGGAGTAAAGGTAAAATCCTACTCGCTACTGTCAAAGGTGATGTCCATGATATAGGAAAGAATATCGTTGGGGTGGTACTCGGTTGTAATAATTACGAGGTGATCGATCTCGGAGTCATGGTGAGTTGTGAAAAAATACTGGAGATCGCTCAAGTAGAGAATGTCGATATCATTGGTTTGAGTGGTTTAATAACCCCTTCTCTAGATGAGATGATCCATGTTTCCAAGGAGATGCAGCGCCAAGGGTTCAGTATTCCTTTATTGATTGGCGGCGCCACCACTTCCAAAGCCCATACCGCCGTCAAAATCGAACAGAACTATCAAAATGATGGGACGGTTTACGTACCCGACGCTTCCCGAAGCGTCAGTGTGGTTAGTAATCTTTTGGGTAAGAATACTAAGACTGAATATTGTCAACAAGTTCGCAAAGAATACGAAATTATCCGTGACCGAACTAGAAATAGAAAAAATACACGCTCACTTCTTAGTTTCGCAGCAGCAAATCTTAATAACCTCGATGTTGGTTGGGAAAAATTTAGCCCATTCATACCAACCTTTAATGGGGTTCGAGTTTTTAAAGATTATCCCCTAGCTGATTTACTGCCCTACATCGACTGGACTCCTTTTTTTGTAACTTGGTCACTAGCTGGCAAGTACCCTGCGATTTTTCAGGATGACAAAGTAGGCGAGGCAGCAACCGATCTGTTCAAAGACGCTCAAAATATGCTTGATTTAATCATTTCCGAAAACTTACTCGAGGCGCGCGCTGTAATTGGTATCTGGCCGGCAAAACGTCTCGATGTAAATGACGTACAACTATTTCACCCTGACCAGCCCAAAGAAACTTTAGCTACTCTGCACTTTCTTCGGCAACAGGTTCAAAAGGAGGAAGGCCTGGCTAATCTTTGCCTTGCCGACTTTGTTGCTCCAGAGACCTGTGCTCAAAACGATTATATCGGCGGTTTCGTTGTAACAACGGGGATAGGCTCGGAAGAACTCGCTGTCAAATATGCAGCTGAACATAATGATTATGATGCCTTACTCATTAAAGCATTGGCAGACCGACTCGCTGAAGCCTTTGCGGAACATATGCATGAACGTGTACGTAAGGAATTCTGGGCTTATCAAGCAGACGAGGCGTTCTCAATCGAGGCGTTGATCCAGGAAAAATACCAAGGCATTCGTCCAGCACCTGGCTACCCTGCCTGCCCGGATCATTCAGAAAAAGCAATGCTATTTAACTTGCTGGATGCACAAAACAATATAGGGGTAGAACTTACAGAAAATTTCGCAATGACACCTGCAGCAACCGTAAGTGGTTATTATTTCTCACATCCGGATTCGCGTTATTTCCCAGTTGGCAAGATAACTGACGAACAAATTACCGATCTGGCGAGGCGAAAAGGAATGGAAGCTACTACAGTAGCTAAACTCTTGGCGCCTAATCTCTGAGTCCAGAGCATGCAAAACTTGATTGCTTTGATTACAATAAATTTAACTGCATTCAAATAGTTACCTTGTATGTATCAATATAACCAATATGATCACAAAATGCTGGCCGAGCGAGTCGCACAATTTCGTGATCAAACGAGTCGCTACATAGATGGAAAACTAAACGAAGCCGAATTCTTACCGCTAAGACTTCAAAATGGCCTATACGTACAACGGTTAGCACCTATGTTACGGATAGCCATTCCGTATGGACTACTTTCTTCAAGACAGCTCCGCAAGCTTGCGTTCATAGCCCGACATTACGATAAGGGCTACGGTCATTTCACCACGCGCCAGAATATTCAGTTCAACTGGCCGGAACTAAAGGATGTCCCTGACATACTAGCTCACTTAGCTGAAGTAGAAATGCATGCAATACAAACTAGTGGTAATTGCATTAGAAATACGACAACAGATCAGTTTGCTGGCGTTGCTATTGATGAATTAGAGGATAGTCGTCCTTACTGCGAAATTATTCGACAATGGTCTACCTTCCACCCTGAATTCGCCTATTTGCCTAGAAAATTCAAAATAGCCGTATGCGGCACTGTGTTAGACCAGGCTGCAACTCAGGTGCATGATATTGGAGTATATCTAGTCCGAGGCCATAGCCAGAAAGTCGGTTTTAGAATCCTCGCAGGAGGTGGTCTCGGCAGAACCCCCATGATTGGACAAGAAGTATTTGATTTTGTTGAGCAAAAGCATTTACTAACTGCATTGGAAGCCATTCTGCGTGTCTACAACCGCCAAGGACGGCGAGACAATAAGTACAAGGCGCGTATTAAAATACTGGTTAAGGAGACTGGAATTGAGAAATTCAGAAAAGATGTCTTAGCGGAATGGCAACGGATTAAAGAAGGGGCGCAGACTCTTACAGATGAGGAAATACAGCGTTGTAAATCTTTTTTCACAAAGCCCTCTTATTTAGAAAAACAAGACAGTCCTAACGAATTAATTCAAGCGTTAAAGAGCGAACCTCTTTTTCTAAAGTGGTACGAGCGTAATGTTAGACCACACAAACAACCAGGTTATGCGATTGTAACCGTAGTATTAAAGGAGACAGGTACAGCACCTGGGGATATAACTGATACTCAGCTCGATTACATTGCCGATCTATCAGATGAGTATAGCTTTGGAGAAATCCGGGTCAGTCATCGTCAAAATGTTGTGCTAGCAGACGTTGAACAGGCCCGACTCTATAATTTATGGCAAAAACTGCAAAGGCAATCTCTAGCGAACGATAGTTTGGGTCTATTAACCGACATAATTTGCTGTCCGGGTGGAGATTTTTGCGCATTAGCAAATGCCAAATCCATTCCTATTGCAGAAGCTATCCAACGTCGATTTAATGATCACAGCGAATTGCTGGATATTAATGAAATTACTGTCAATATTTCAGGCTGCATGAATGCCTGCGGGCATCATCACGTTGGAAATATAGGTATTCTAGGCGTCGATAAAAAAGGGGCCGAGTTCTACCAAGTTTCACTTGGTGGATCGTCACAAAATGATGCAAGCCTCACAAAAGTCCTTGGCCCAGCTTTCGCCGAAGAAGAAATCCCGTCCGTGATTGAGAAAATTATCGATGTCTATAAAAACAATCGTGTTGATCATGAGGTTTTTCTAGATACCTACCGCCGAATAGGGCTTGAACCATTCAAGGATAAAATTTATGCCCAAGCTGATTAAAAATGGAGCTCTAGAAAGTGACCACTGGACTATATTAAAGGAAGCCACAGGGCCGGAAGTGTTACAAGCGACATTAAACAAAAATTTCGTGGTCCCGCTAAAATTTTGGAAAACCTACAATCAGGAAATAACTGAATACTCTGGGGAAACAGCGATCTGGTTAGAAAGTGATGAAACTGTGCAAGACATCGGCTCAGAACTACACAATTTCCCCCTAATTGCTCTAAATTTTCCCAGTTTTACAGATGGCCGCTCCTATACCAATGCTCGGGAGCTACGTGAACATTTCCTGTATAAGGGGGAAATACGCGCCATTGGCGAGGTCTTGAGAGATCAGCTTTTTTACATGTCACGTTGTGGTTTTGATGCTTTTGCAATAAGGCATGATCAGAACCCAGAAGCCTGCCTTAAAGCTTTTTCTGACTTTAGTACGGGTTATCAAGCTACTATAGCCGAACCCGAACCGCTTTTCCGGCGCCGCTAACTTAAGGGAGTCCTCAGGCATCAACTCTTCATTTTTGGCTACACAGGCGTTCGAAATTGAACTCCTCGTTTCATTTGTCGTCGATAACTTGAGTTGCCAACCCAGAATCATATGGGCCTCGATACACCAATGCTAGCCTTGTAGATTCAGTAGATAACGACCAGTTGCCTTTCCGAGCAACACATTTTTAATATTTTCGGATAGTTGATCGAATTTAATCTCTGTACAAATGCTTTCCAGATTAGACAGACCCCAATCATTAGCGAGTTTTCCCCAGACCTTCTTCTTTGTATCTAGTGGTAATTCCACCGAATCTACTCCGAGTAAGTTTACGCCGCGCAGGATAAAAGGCAGTACAGATGCTTGAAACTCCGTAGACTGCACCAAACCACATGCGGTGACGCTAGCTCCGTAATTAAGGGCTTTGATTACGTTAAGCAGGGTATCTCCACCTACTACATCCACCGCCCCTGCCCAACGTTCTTTTAATACAGGGCGGGGGTTGAGCTCAGTCAACTCCGACCGATCAATGATCTCTCTTGCACCGAGTTCTTTCAGTAAATCATGAGCGGTAATTTTTCCAGTACTGGCAACGACCTCAAAACCTAGCTTATTGAGAAGCATAACAGCAATGGCCCCAACTCCACCGCTAGCACCAGTTACCAGTACGTTCCCCTCATCCGGCGAAAGACCATTGGCGATAAGCTTTTCGACACACAGAGCCGCTGTAAAACCAGCTGTACCAAGAATCATGCTGCTACGCATTCCTAATTCCTTTGGGCATGACACCACCCAGCCAACTGGAACTCGAATGAACTGCCCGAAGCCACCTGCAGTATTCATCCCTAGGTCATACCCGCTTACGATCACCTCCTCTCCTTCCTGGAAATGCTCAGAGGTACTAGCTATTACGACGCCTGCGGCATCGATACCGGGAGTGTGGGGATACTGACGAGTCACTCCCTTATTACCCGTAGCAGACAACGCATCTTTATAGTTGATGGATGAATAACAAACTTTGATCAACACATCCCCAGCAGGTAGGTCATTAATATCTCGTTCAATTATCTCGGATTCGAATTTCTTTTCAGAAATTTCACTAACTTGAAACGCTTTAAATATTGGTAGTTTCATTGTGTCTTTTTATCTAGAACTACTGGTAAATATCATCAGCAGGCTTTTCAACCCACTTCGCAAAGAGCCTGTCAATTGCGCCTTCTAGCACGCGCCCTAATCGATCCTGTATCGATTTTTTAAACACATATTCGACTTCGAATACTTCTGCTATATCGCAAGCATCAATGATGCATTCGTCACTAGTCCTTATTTCATCGACCATATAGCGCTCCTTTGCCTGTGTTCCAACCCAAACTTCACCGGTAGATACTTTATCAATTTCAACACTTGGCCGATGATCCTTTACCCAAGATTTGAAGATTCCATGAATTGTCTCTACATCCTCTTGCACTTTATCGCGACCTTTTTGCGTTATTTCGCCAAAGGTTGTCAGCGTACGCTTGTATTCGCCAGCGCTGATCATTTCATAATCGACATCATATTTTTTAAGGATCCGAGAAAAATTGGGTAACTGCACGATAACACCAATGGAGCCAATAAGTGCAAAGGGGGCTGCCACTAGCTTGTCCGCCAGACAAGCCATCATGTAACCACCACTAGCAGCAACTTTGTCAACGCAGATCGTAAGTGGGATTTTTTCATTCTTAATGCGCAATAGTTGAGAAGAAGCTAAGCCGTAGGCGTGAACCATCCCTCCCCCACTTTCCAATCTTAGTAAAACTTCATCCTGGGGCTCTGCTAACCCTAACACAGCGGTTATCTCTTCTCGCAGAGAAGAAACAGCTTCCGCTCCAATATTTCCCTTAAAATTAAGCACATAAAATCTTTTTTTTCGTGATTCTTTATTATCAGATTCATTATGCTGCTCTTTCTTTAATTGCTGTTTTTTCTCTTTTCTTTCCACCTTGGATTCTTTTTGTTCATTCTTGCGAACTAACTTTAAATGGTCTTTATCAAGAACCGTCTCCCTTAGGGCATCACGCATTTCATCTACGTGATCATTCAAGCGAGTGGCTTTAATACTACCTTTCTTGCCTGGTTTTTTATGCTTCTGACCGCTAGCAGCGATAGCGCTAACAATAACAATGACTGCGATCACAATAGTCCCGGCTTTCGCAAGAAACATTCCAAATTCAATTAAGTATTCCAACTAAATTTCCCCTTTCTTTAAAATTGGAAAAGGCTACGGTTAATTCTGCCTTTACAAAAAATGTATTTCAAAATAAGCCAGCCTCTACTTCTTCTGCGAATTGTTGAATGAGCTCGCCTGCCACACTAATACCTGGCAGAGGAACATTGGGCAGCGCGCCAATGTCATACCAACCCGCTTCTTCTATCTCATCGGGTTCAAGCACTATTTTTCCAGATTCATATTCCGCTATGAACCCCAGCATTAATTGAGACGGAAATGGCCAGGACTGACTCTTCACATAACGGATATTATTAACGCTTAAGCCTACCTCCTCCCGAACTTCCCTCAAAACCGTATCTTCGGCTGTTTCGCCAATTTCAATAAACCCGGCAAGACAGCTGTAAAATCCGGTCCTGAAACGAGCACTCCTGGCCAGCAGCACTTCCCGACCTCTTACAACTAATACAATAGCGCAAGGATTTATCCGCGGATAGAACTGTTTATTACATTGATCACATAAAACAGCCCTTTCCGTTTCGTGATGCCTGGTCGGGTTTCCACAGCTGCCGCAAAACCGATGCGTGCCATACCAATCTATTATCTGACTAGCTTTACCAGCCACCGAAACATCATAGTCTCGCTGAGTAAAAAGAAGGCTTCTGAGGCTTCGACATTCAGCATCTAACTGCTCGATCAGTGACGGATTTGCTTGTACTGCTATGAAACCAGAAGGTTCTTCTTCTATTAATAACAATTGAGAATTATGTAACAACTGGAGGTCAAGTTGTTCACAATCCCACACAAAATCGTCACCTTTTACTACTATTTGGCTGCCTTTGAAAATTACAAAACGATCTGACTCTCGGATTTCATCGAGATCAGGAAAGTAATGTCGAGACGTCATTTCTTTAACTTAAACCAGATCAGCAACAGAGGACAATAGTTCAATGTCAACGCGAGAAACACATGGAACAACATTAGCACACTGAATTTTATGCAAATTCAGTGTGCCTGGACAATTAACGAATTGGGGCGGAGAAAAAATCCCAGAATAGATACATGATTATCGTACAAGTTATCAACGTTGCCAGCATGACTGGTAGGCCTTTTTTCATCCAAAGCAATGGAGTGATGGCAAGACTAGGGTCCCCTTGATCTTTAGCCATTTTTTCGGAAATGGTTACGATAAAGACATTAGCTGTAGAACCTATATGAGTACCATTACCACCCATTCCAACTCCAGCTGCGAGCCCCCAAAATAAAGGGGTAACATTTATGCCCTCCATTTCCATGGCGGCGATGATCGGTATCATGGCCGCTGTGAACGGGATGTTATCGATTGCAGCTGAAAGTATCGCGGAAACCCACATCAACAGAAGTGTCGCTGTAAGCAAGTCTTCTTCTACGAACGGTATAATAAAACTTCCCAAGTATTCTAGAAACTGACTATGTTCCACTCCTCCAACAATAATAAATAATGAAATAAAGAACATTAGAAGAGCCAGTTCGGTATGAGCGAATGCCTCTTCCATATCAATGTCTTTTCCCACGAAGGCTAATGCGGTTAGGCCCAAAGCAGTAACAAACCAAGGTTCCCAGTCCAATTGATTGTGCATGATGAAACCAACTACCATGATACCCAGCACAGCGAGTGCCCCGTACCACGTTTTCGGATCTGATAGGGGTTCTCGGTCGGTTAAATCTAATTCATGAGGAGTCACAGCAAGTTCTTCCTTAAAAAGGAAACGGAGCAGCGCGAGACACACTAGCCATGCCGCTAACACCATCCAACCCATGTGAATAACGAAAGTATTGAAATCGATATCAAAAGCTGAACCGATCATTAGATTGGGGGGATCTCCAACCAGGGTTGCCACACCACCTGTATCGGATAGTAGAGCTGCAGCTAATAAAAAAGGAATTGCACTCACTCGTAGAGACTGACATATCAGGATAATAAGCGGCCCAAAAATCACCACTGTCGTCACGTTATCTAGCAGCAGTGATAACCCGGTAACAAGCGAACCTATTAGAGCCAGCAGGAGATATAGCCTGCCTTTGCTGAAATCTGCCGCCATATAAGCCAGTTGTTGGAAGCCGCCTGTAGGAATCATTATGGCAACAATAGTCATCATGCCGCCTAGTAAAAACACAACATTCCAATCAATAGCATGTACGGCTTCTTCAGGATTGTAATAACCCATAACCTGACCTACTACAATCATGGCCGCTGCGCCTCCCATTGCACACTTAACTCGATGAATCTTATGTACTTCTTCCGTAAAAATTGCCACAAAAGTAACTACTAACACGATAGCCGATGCCATCATGTCGTTATTCCAAGCAAGCGTCTCCATTTAAATAATTCCTCAATTAGTGTGACTATCAGTAATAAGTGGTGAGAGCTTTTTGATGCCGACCGGTTAATTATAACCCTGAACTAAGTTCTTATATTTCCTATTTTTTTAGGCTGTACGGTGGCTCAAAAGCGCTAAATATTATAGCTTTAGTACCCTGTATTCAAGAAATTTCGCGGACTAGGTCCCACTGAAAGATAGCTGTTTCCGCGCTCGGCTCTTTAGCTACTCGGAGTCCAATTTTAACCAAAGACAGCCCTGATCACTTTCAATATCAAGGTCCATCAATCGTTTTTCATGGGCCTGCAGCTCTTCTTTGGTAGGCTTAAGTACAGTTAGGACAGGGCGGTTCGGATCGGAGAGCCGTGTATTCTTAATCGTACTGGATCCCTCACTTTGATCTTCCCCTAGCAAGAGGCTGGACTGCCCGCTAGTCATGGCTAGATAGACATCTGCTAGTATCTCTGCATCCAGTAACGCACCGTGCAGGGAACGCTGAGAATTGTCGACTTCATAACGCTTACAGAGTGCGTCCAAATTGTTACGTTGTCCTGGATGCTTTTCCCGTGCTAAAGAGAGAGTATCTAGGACAGAGCAAATCAATTCCAGAGAATTACAGTCAGAGGTGGTTCCACTTAGCTCCTGATTAAGAAATCCTATATCGAACGGTGCATTATGGATAATAAGCTCCGCTCCCTCGATAAACTTCAAAAATTGTTGCTCTATGTGGTTGAACCGAGGTTTGTCAGCAAGAAAATCTGTAGTTAAACCATGCACCTCGATAGCCGCTTCGTCTATTTCGCGCTCAGGATTGAGATAGCAATGAAATTGCCTGTCGGTTCTTCTGCGATCTTTAATTTCCACGCAGCCAATCTCTATAATCTTGTGGCCCTGCTGCGGGTCCAAGCCGGTAGTTTCTGTGTCTAATACCACCTGACGCATTAAGTCAATTCTCCCTCAGCTCGTATCGAGATCCATCTCGTCAATACCCAGATTAGCAAGTTCGTCGGCAATTTCATTTTCCTTATGTCCACTATGCCCTTTAACCCAACTCCATTCTATCTGATGTCTTCCGGTTAGATCGTCCAGTCGCTTCCATAGTTCGATATTCTGCACCGGTTTCTTGTTAGCTGTTTTCCAACCTCGTTGTTTCCAGTTATTTATCCACTCGGTCATTCCAGATAAAACATATTTTGAATCTGTGGTGATTATCACATTACATGACTTGTTTAATGCCTCTAA
>Ga0066373_10000164_pt1 | contig 11777 bp, 9 predicted proteins | sample Knorr_S15_td_O2m_FD_71216 | JGI IMG/M metagenome (GOLD analysis project Ga0066373, IMG submission 71216) | Marine microbial communities from Southern Atlantic Ocean transect - Knorr_S15_td_O2min_ad_340m_LV | ecosystem: Environmental > Aquatic > Marine > Oceanic | place: Southern Atlantic ocean... | reverse complement strand
AGCGATAGGTTCCACAGGAACAGGCTCCCCATCAGAAAGGAAGAAAATGCTGGGTGGTGGATTCAAAACACTTGCCCGTCTTTGTGTTACTCGAGCGTTTTGCAGATTCTCGAAAAAGATAACCAAGTCAAGTTCATCCTTAGTGGTTAACTCTAGGAGAGAGGCACCCAGCAGGCTTTCTGGGGTTTCTTCGTCAGCTATTACCCATAAGGTCGAGTTGTTCCGAATTCCATTTCCAGAGGCATCTGTCAAATTTCCGAATTCTTGACTATTTTCTCCGGAAAGAATTTTTCGTAATTTACTTCGGTTTAGAGATAACCGTTGTTCTTCGTCTAAAGGCAATTTTCTACAAGTATTATCTGTAGCTAGTTTCTACTCAGAACCCTTTTTACGACCTTTGCCGTACCTACGTTCAAATCTTTCAACTCGACCAGCTGTATCAATAATCTGCATTTTGCCGGTGAAGAACGGATGACTCGCAGATGAAACTTCAACTTTGACCAACGGGTACTCAACCCCGTCAACAAGTGTTGTTTCTGCGGTCTCAGCCGTTGAAGGAATCAAAAAGGTGGTTCCTTCTCTAGCGTCTTGGAACGCAACTGTTCTATATTCAGGATGTATTTCAGATCTCATAGCAGTCCAGTCTGTTGGAATTGTTTACTATTAGCAACCTTCATTTAAATTCAAGAAGCTTCAATTGACGGACCTTTAGCAACTTCTGCCAAAAATTCATCATTATTAGGAAAAGTCTTTAGTCGATCAATGAGTAGCTCCAGGCCTGCACCTGAACCATTATCCCCATCTGATGCCAAACCATTTAAAACTCGTCTTAATTTCCACACTTGGTTTAATTGCTTGCGGTCAAATAAGAGTTCTTCATGACGAGTTGATGAGGCATTCACGTCAATAGCGGGATACACGCGTCTTTCAGCTATTCTTCGATCCAAACGAAGCTCCATGTTTCCTGTTCCTTTGAACTCTTCGAAAATTACTTCATCCATCTTTGATCCTGTTTCCACTAAAGCTGTGGCCAAAATAGTCAAAGAGCCACCTTCTTCAACATTTCTGGCAGCACCAAAAAATTTCTTGGGTGGATACAAAGCCCCACTATCAACACCACCAGACATGATTCGGCCTGTCGCTGGAGCGGCCAAATTATACGCTCTAGCTAATCGTGTGATTCCATCAAGAATGATCACTACGTCTTCACCATATTCAACAAGTCTTCGAGCTCTCTCTATGGTTACTTCGGCAATAGCAGTGTGCTCTTCAGCCGGTCTGTCAAAAGTTGAAGCGGCAACTTCACCATTGATAAGCCACCTTTTCATATCAGTGACTTCTTCAGGTCTTTCGTCAACCAGCAATACAATCAGTTTAACTTCAGGGTTATTTGTCTCTATTGATCTAGCAATTTGTTTCATGATTGTTGTCTTACCGGCCTTCGGCGGTGAGACGATAAGGCCTCTTTGTCCCTTACCTATTGGGGATAATAGGTCAACGATGCGAGCGGTCATATTAGATGGGTCGGCAGCTAATTCGAGATTTAACCGTTCATCCGGAAAGAGAGGTGTCAGATCTTCGAAATGAGGGCGTTTCAGCGCATCTTCGGGCGGGTTTCCATTTACAGTGTCTAATCTCAATAAAGCAGGGTTTTTTTCGCTTCTATTTGCCGGTCTTGCCCCACCAACCAAGTAGTCTCCGCGTCGAAGGTCAAATTGCTTGACCTGTTTCACGGACACATAAGCGTCTTGTTTTGAAGGGCGAAATCCTGTTGTTCTCAAAAAGCCATAGCCTTCATTACGTAGATCCAAATAACCTTCTATCGAAACAGGTTCACCATCCCAGGAATCATCTTGACCATCTGGTCTGCCACGACGGCGGCGGCGGCGGTTTCCTGGTTCCGTGAATTCATTACTACGTTTTTCTCGATTGTTGCTAGAACTTCTTGACTCAGAATCTTTACTTGAAGATGTTCTGCTACTACTAGTGTTATTCGAAGTTTCAGGTTTCACAGACTTGCTGGAATCCTCGTCCTTGCTTTCTTCCTCAACTTCATTCTTGAGAGCAACCTCCCAATCAGCTGGCGGTTCTTCTTGATCCTCTGTAGTTGCTTCTTGATCACTTGTACTTGTAGCTGTCTCTTTTTCCGACTCTTCAGTTTTTGAAGTGGAAGTGGAAGAAGTACCTCCAGAAGCCAAATCAAGGATCAACTCAACTATCTCCGCTTTTCTGGCACGTGAAGCAGGTTTCCCTCCTAAAGCCGTGGCAATCGTAATAAGTTCATCTCGCCCTTTGGCTTCCAATGAATCGCTTTGTAACTCAGTCGAGTCCATACTTAAACACCTCTGTGTTCTGTGTGTTGTGGGTCAAACCTCTCTAGAAAATTGGTTTAACACCGAAATTGAATTGTCGTTAAAACGAAACACGCTCTGGGTCGTACACTCGTGTAACCATCAGATCTGATGAATGTCAATCAGGCCCTTGGCCTTAACGACATCTAGTACTGTATGCGAAGCTCAAGTAGTCGACAACACAAAAACTTAGTTAAAACCAGTTTTTGTTTTTTTTCCTTCAAAAACCTTTTATTTAGTTGGCTAAAAGAGCTTTCATGAGCTGATATCCCTGCGTCAAAGGCATCTCCGAAACGCCAATCTCAGTGAAAACACCACCATCTGAATCTTTTTCTGAATCAAACAGGAGATACGGAACAGGATCAGGCGTATGTGTTCGAAGCGTCAAAGGAGTTGCATGATCAGGGAGCATCAACATTCTCCATGGTCCTAAATCCTCTAAGCCGGAAATCAATCCTTTCAAAATCCGGCTATCCCAATTTTCGAGAGATTCGACTTTAGCTTCAACATTTCCAGCATGGCCAGCTTCATCAGTAGCTTCAACATGGATTATGAATAGGTCTAAACCGCGCTCCAGTTCTCTTAGAGCCATATCTCTCTTCCCTTCATAATCTGTGTCGTACCAACCGGTTGCACCCGGAATATCGCACACTTTCATTTCGGCTAACTTTCCAATACCTCTGACAAGATCAACTGCTGTAACTAAACCTGCATTCACTCCATTGACTTCACTAAATGACGGCAATTGGGGTTGCGTTCCCTGGCCCCATAACCAAATTCCCGTTGCCCCTAGACTAGATGCGGCCAATATTTTCTCAGATGCAGCCATAAGATCAGAAATTTTTTGTCCTGATCTTCCAGACGGCAATACAACTGGATCACCTGTTAGATCATGTGGAGGGACACAGACTGCATCAACGAAATCCATAGGGGCGATCATTGCATTACGAAAGCTGACACCTTGTAAAAAGGAAATACCCTCGTCAGGGTTTCCTAATTCTCGATTTAATTGAGCAATAACCTTCTCTGCTTCATCTGAAGAAGGGTTCCCGCCTGCATAGTCAATCATCACCCCATCAACCACTTTCACAAAATTACACCTGAACGCCGTTTGGTCTGGCCTTAATTTCACTCCAAGCGCAGCAACCTCGATCGGGGCGCGTCCTGTGTGATATTGACCTGGGTCGTAGCCAAAAATCGACATGTTGCCTACATCACTTCCCGGAGGCATACCACTTGGAATTACTTCTGCCCTGCCTAGAGTGCTTTTGACGGCAAGAGAGTCAAGATTCGGCATATTAGCTGCCTCTAAAGGAGTCCTTCCGTCGAGCTCCGGAACCGGCAAGTCAGCACAACCATCTGGCACACAAATCACATATTTCATACTTTTCTCGTCCTGACAAGAATCTTTTTCATCTTCACTTATTTTTCATCTATTCTGGAGCAACTAATCACGTGATCTTTCACGATTTCTAAATCATTCGGCAGTCGGGTAAAGAGCTCAGGGCGCTCGTGTAAATCCGCTAGACGATCTGGAAGAGGTGGACACTCCCCCAACGCTCTTTCGACTGCTTTGGGAAATTTAGCTGGATGTGCCGTAGCCAAAGAAACAATTGGAATTTCAGGATCGATTTGTTTATCTCGATGAGAACGGGCAGCTAAAACCCCTACTGCAGAATGAGGGTCAAGAATTACACCTGATCTTTCTGATTCTGAAGAAATGCACTTGATTACTTCTTCGTCATCGAAACTGTACCCTGCCCAACTATTGGAGAACTTGGCCTCGATATCAGAGTCGACTCTAATGTTTCCATCGGCCCGGAACTTTTCTAAAAAGTTCTTTACCTTCATTCCGTCTCTTTCAAATAATTCGAAAATGAGTCTTTCCAAATTAGATGAGATTTGAATATCCATACTTGGAGAAAGGGTTGGTATGACTTCGTCAATTTTCATTTCGGCTGAAGTAAAAAATTGAGTGAGAATATCGTTTTTATTGCTTGCAACCAATAATTTGGGGATGTTTAGACCGCAATTTCGTGCTGCGTGACCAGCAAATACATTTCCAAAATTTCCAGTTGGAACTGAAAAGATTACTGGCTGATCGTGTGAACCTAATCTTTCTGAAGCCACCACGTAATAAACAATCTGAGCCATGACCCTCGCCCAGTTAATTGAATTAACAGCACCTAATCTCAATTTGTTTCTGTATTCAAGATCGTTAAACATCGCTTTAACCAAGTCTTGACAATCATCAAAAGTTCCTTCAATGGCAACATTATGGACATTGAAAGAATCGACTGTAGTCATCTGTCTCCGCTGCACCTCAGAAACTCTGTCCGAAGGGTGAAGAATCACGATGTCTAGATTATGGCGATCTTTACAAGCTTCAATTGCCGCAGAACCCGTATCTCCAGAAGTTGCCCCTACGATCGTAAGATGTTCTCCACGGCTATTTAATTCGTAATCAAATAGCCCACCAACCAGCTGGAGGGCTATATCTTTAAATGCAAGAGTGGGCCCATGAAATAGTTCCATCAAGAAAATTTGCTCATCTAATTCGATTAGAGGAACAACTTCCTGCACATCGAAAGACTCATAGGCTTCGTCTATAATTTTTTTTAACGTTACCTGATTAAGGCTTTCTGCTGTAAAAAGGTTCATAACCTCAAAGGCTGTTTCTAAATAATCGCCACTACCTGAACCTTTTAATGATGGCCATTCGTCTGGAACGTATAGTCCTCCATCATCGGCGAGGCCTGTCAGCAAAGCTCCACTAAAGTTTTTTTCTGGCGCTGAACCTCTTGTACTTACGTACTTCACTCGAACCCCTCGACTCAATCGATACCAATTACCCTGAGCACAGTACCTACACTTCTAACTGTTTCTAGCTCATTCAAAGCATCGCTCGCTGCTTGAAAATCGCTCTCGAAAGCTTTATGCGTAATAAAAATCAGTCTTGCTTCACTATCGAGACCCTCTTGTTCCATCGATCGTATTGAGACGTGGTGCTCTCCGAGAACAGTGGCCACTTGTGCGAGCACACCTGGTTGGTCATCAACTTCCACTTCTAAGAAATACTGGCTTTCTAGATCTGCAATTGGTGAAATTCTCATAGGTTTGAATTCGCCAATTGAAGCACTATTAGATCTTTTTAAATTGCAAGAAGCGTCGATCAAGTCGCCAAGTACCGCTGATGCCGTAGGTTCACCCCCAGCACCTCTTCCGTAAAACATCAACTCTCCCATTGCATCACCTTCAACGAAAATTGCGTTAAAGCTTTCTCGAACCGTGGCTAAAGGATGCGTTAAAGGGACCATGCTTGGATGAACGCGAACGCATAAAGCATCCTCACCATCGATTTTTTGTTTTTCTGTGATTGCTAAAAGCTTTATGCAATGATTCAAACGGTGAGCAAAATCTATGTCTTCGGGGGTTATTTTTGTGATCCCCTCAACATGGACGTCACCTAGTGTGACCTGACCTCCGAATGCAAGACTTGCAATTATTGCAGCTTTCGCAGCTGCATCATGACCTTCAACATCGGCTGTTGGGTCGCTTTCTGCATAACCAAGTTTTTGCGCTTCATCGAGAGCGTCTGCGTATGGCATATTCTCTTCAGCCATTTTCGTAAGGATGAAATTCGTGGTTCCATTTACTATTCCCATAACTCGTGTAATCGGTTCGCCTACTAATGATTCGCGCAACGGACGGATGATTGGAATCGCAGCTGCAACAGCAGCTTCAAATAAAAGATCGACTTCAGATTGTTTAGCTAAAGAGTACAACTCATCTCCATGAGTAGCTAAAAGTTCCTTGTTTGCTGTGACGACAGGTTTCCCAAGTTCAAGAGCTTTTAGAATCAGTTCTTTAGATGGATTAATTCCTCCCATCACTTCAACGACAACATCCACGTCAGGACTCTCAATGACTAAATTCGAATCGTCAGTAAATAAAGAAGGGTCTATAGGAACATCTCGCGATCGCGAAACGTCGCGGACAGCCACCATGACAACATTGAGTGTTAGTCCTGTGCGTTCAGCAATAGCTTCGCTCTGCTCATCGATTAATTTACACAAAGAGGTTCCGACTGTCCCGCAGCCTAGAAGCCCTATGTTGACATTAGCTAATTCCATACTCATACAGTACTTGGCGAAAGACCGTAGTCAGGTACTGTTTTAACTTCTTTAATATGTTAAATGTCACGTCTTACTAAATCTTCGTATGATTCTCTGGCTACAACCAGTCGTGGAGATCCGTCTGACACAAAAACCACTGCTGGTCTAAGCATCTGATTGTAATTCGAACCCATTGAGTGACCATAAGCACCCGTTACAGGTGTGGCAAGAATATCTCCTACTGACAGATCTTCAGGAACCCATGCTTCTTTTATAAGAACATCTCCAGATTCGCAATGTTTACCTACAAGACGTACTGAGCTTTGCCGTTCCGTTTGATTTGATCGTGGCAGAAAAGTCTCATAACCAGACCCGTAAAGCGCTGGTCTAGGATTGTCGCTCATTCCGCCATCAACCGAAACATAGGTTCTATAACCAGGAATTTCTTTGATTGTTCCCACTGTGTAAAGGGTTACGGCTGCGCTAGCAACTATGGAACGCCCCGGCTCTGAACCAACTGAAGATTTAACTCCAGCTTTTGCACAAGCATCGAAAATAGCATCTGCCCACTCTTGTATGGAAGGAGCAGATTCTCCTTCTATATAAGGGACTCCCAAGCCTCCCCCAACAACCAACTCAGGGAAATCATAAGGAGCTGCAAATTCTGCTAATACTCCGACTGCTTTCGCGAATGGCTGGACGTCAAAAACCTGACTGCCAATATGGGCATGTAATCCTAGTAATTCCAAATGTTTCGAACTTCTAGCTCTCTCAACGGCCTCTTCAGCTACACCTGATCTGACTGTAAATCCGAATTTTGAATCTTCTTGTCCTGTCGAAACGAATTCATGAGTATGCGCTTCTACTCCGGGAGTGACCCTTAGAAGAACTTTGGTTGACTTATTAAGGTCTGCACACAATTCCTCCAAACGATCAATTTCGTTAAAAGAATCTACGACTATACGTCCTACGTTCTCCCTGAGAGCCATGTCAAGCTCTTCGAAACTCTTATTGTTTCCATGCATTACTATTCGTTCGCCGGGGACATCAGCTTTTCGAGCTATGTACAATTCCCCACCGGTTGCAACGTCAAGATTCATGCCTTCCTGATAAGCAAGTCTTGCCATCTCTGTACAAAGAAAAGCTTTTGTGGCGTATGCAACATTGCCATCAAATGCTTCCACCGCTTCACGACATCTTGATCGCAAATGTGTTTCATCATAAACGAAAAGTGGCGTACCAAATTCATGAGCAAGCTCTAATAAGTCACAACCCCCTACAAGAGTGTGTTCTCCAGATGAAATATCTGTAGTGTCCGGCAACAAATCACGCGATATTGGACCTGCCATCAGCCGTCTCCTTCTTCAACAAGGTCATCACGCCACATTTCCGCAGGAGCGCTAACGCCCAACAACTCCATTCCTACCTCAAGTCCGACTAAAACTCCCCTCATCAACAGAAAACGGGCCTGTGTTAAAGAAGGTTCTACATCATCACCAAGAATACGACAGTCGTGATAGAAACCATGTAAATCTGCGGCAAATTCCCTCAACCATGTTGTTATTTGATGTGGTGCCAGCTCGCGACTAGCTCGCTCAACAACATCAGGTAATTCATGTAACGACCGGATCAAAACCAGTTCCCTGTGATGTTGAAGTTTCGACAGGTCAACCTCGGAACGAGGCAACGGCTTAAAACCGATTTGATCAGCTTTTTTCATCATTGACCGAATTCGGGCGTATGCATATTGAACATAAAAAATCGGATTTTCATTTACTCTTTTAGAGACCAAATCCAAATCAAATGTCTGAGTTGTTTCAATGGATTGAAGTAGATACGTAAAACGTGCAGCGTCAGGTCCAACTTCTTTTACAACTTCTGAAAGTTCTACTATGTCTCCTGTTCGTTTTGAAAGTTTTACTTCTTCTCCAGAACGCTGAAGATTCACCATTTGAGTAACTTCTACTTCTAGCCTTTCAGCTTCATACCCTAAAGATTCGATCGCCGCTTTCATGCGTGGGATGTACCCATGGTGATCAGCGCCCCAAACATTTACAAGACGTTCAGCTCTAACTAATTTGTCGAGATGATATGCAACATCCGGTAATAGGTATGTGTACTCTCCATCTGATTTAACTAATACTCGGTCCTTGTCATCACCATATTCTGTGCTTTTTAACCAAATAGCCCCACCTTTTTCATAAGAGGCACTTGCCTCCTCAAGCATTGAAAGGGTCTTTTCAATTGAACCTGAGTCAACCATCGAAGTTTCGCTGAACCAGGAATCGAATTCTATGTTCAAGTCGCTAAGAACTTCTTTTTGGCTAGATAAAGCTCGTTTTTTACCCCAATCAAGGGGATCTTCGTCTTCAGGTATCTCAGTAGCCCATTCTTTTATATAAGCCCCGTGGTATCCATCTGCTGGAATGTCTTCCCCCGCGACACAGGCGGCCAAAGAAGATGCAAATAAATTCATCTGTGTCCCTCGATCATTTACATAGAATTCTCGTGAAACCGAGTAGCCTGACCTTTCCAATAGTCTGGCAACCGAATCTCCGTAACACGCCCCTCTTCCATGTCCGGCGTGTAAAGGTCCAGTCGGATTCGCGCTTACAAACTCGACAATTACTTTTCTATTAACTCCTTCTTTCGAACGCGCCCAATTCTCAGAACCAGCATCAACTGCTTGCAACAAGACGTCATATAACCAAGATTTGTTTAAATAGAAATTTAAGAATCCAGGCCCGGCAACCTCTAATCTGGCTACATGGTCTGACGGGAAACTTTCTAGAGTTGTTGCTAACTGTCCCGCTAGATCACGCGGATTCAATTCTGCTTTTTTGGCTAAAGCTAGAGCAACATTCGTTGACCAGTCTCCGTGTTCAACATTTGCTGGTCTTTCTAAATGAATCTCAGTCGGCGTTTCAAGACCCAAACTTAACAGGGCTTCTCGTATCAGATTCTTAATACTTTCGCGAACATCCATGATCCACCCCGATGAGATTTTATAACACCTTTGAGGCGTTATGGGTTCTCCAAGATATTACAGGACATGTCCTTGTCTAATGAAAGACTTTTATTAAAGAACGCTTAATTGTTAAAAAATTAATTTAACAAAGTCAAACGGTTACTTCAGGTTCTTGACCCTTCAAATGTCGCTGTTCCAAAAGCACCTAGTTTGGCTTCGCCACTAATCTGATCACCATCAATGGTTGCTGTGGCATCAATTGTTATTGGCATTGGTTGCGTCATATTTACTGTCCATGAAAGGTTATCTCCATCTACAGTGCCATTTTCTAATTCCATGCTCCCTTGTGGCCCTGACATAGTACCCGTGAGGGTATTTCCGTCAGAAGTAAGCTCGAGGGTTCCTGCTTGGGCTCCCATAGGGCTGTTAAGTGTTACATTCCATGTACCGTCAGCACTCACTTTTTTCCTCCATTGATTGTTGTCGCTACTCGCATAAACGTAGATCAAAAACTTTCAATTGTCCCATACGGGATCAACTTTTAATTGATTGCCAATTTGCAACTCAACTATCTAGAGCTATCTCATTTTCTTTACTTGAGGAATTTGCGTCATCTCTCGTCACAATTATTAAAGCCGCTATAACAATCACCCCTCCTACTATCTGCAAAAGCGAAACACTTTGTTCGAGAAAGATCCAAGCTCCTGCTGCAGAAATTACTGGAATGGCAAGCATCAGTAGACCTGTAAGGCTTAAAGAAACATGTAAATGAGCCCAGTTCATTAGAAAATGACCACTTCCTGGTATCGCCAGCAAAACCAAAATCCAGAGAAACTCATTTCTGGTTAGGTCAGGGAAACCTGATGTTGAGCTTTGAAAAAGTACTAAGAAGGGTAACAGTCCTAGTGAACCTATAAGCATTGCCAATGTCTGAAGAGTAAAAGTGTCTATTCTCGAACGAACTGATTTGACAGCAACGAAATAGGCTGAAAATAAGATCATTGCCAATAAAGCAAGTAGGTCTCCTAATGGGCTCCATGAAATTTCGCTGCTTGAGCCTAAAACGACTATAGCCACACCCGCTGTGGCAAAAATAGAAATTCCGACCAACCTCTTGGTAATAATTTCCCCGAACTTCCCGCCGGCGACAAATATCAATACGATCGTTTGTAAAGCACCAATAATCGTTGCATTTGCAACAGTTGTGATGTTAAGGGCCGAGAAGAAGACCACTATTTCAGAACAAAAAAGCACTGCAACGGGAAATGCGATTTTTATTTGCTCCCATGTAACTCTTTTACCTATAGCAAGAAAGACCACACCATAAACAAGCACTCCCAGAGATTGGCGCCAAAATGCAATTTCAATACCTGATAAATCAAGGCGCGCAACAATAATATTCCCAGTCGACCAGCAAATAACTGCAGCCACAGCTGCAATACGTCCTAAGTGAGGCAAATTCATCGGCAAATTCTCATTCCTGAACAATAGAACCAATTTGGATCTCGAATAGGGGCTTTAACAAATAATTTGAAATGGTTTTCCGAAGTTAATTTTGCCGAAGGTGCAAGTTGCTAATTTGTTTACTATTGTTGCGTTATGTTTCGCTACTCAGAAATTTGTAGCTGTTTAATTCAAAATGGGAGATTTGAATGAAAATTATTAAGAGAGTTGCTGCAGTCTTAGCATTGTCACTTTTAGTCGTATCTTGCGGAAGTGAAGAATCCGAACAGTCGGGTGAGGAATGGCCGGACAAGATTGTCTTCGGTTTTGTTCCGAGCCAAGAACAAGACCAACTGCAAGATGATATCAAGCCGATGGTGGATCATCTAACACAAAAACTAGGAATCGAAGTAGAAGGTATTGTAACTACTGACTTCGTGGGACTCGGAACAGCGATGGGAACAGGCAGGGCAGATCTTGGTGCCTTTGGACCTGCTGGGTTCGTCATGGCTCAAAAAGAATTTGGAAATATGAGTGTTATGGCTCAAGCAATTCGCTATGGAGCACCTACATATCACGGTCAATGGATGACAAATGACTCAAGTATCTGTGAACCAGGCACGCTTAAGTCAGGAACAGCTCTAATAAATGGGTCAGACGGTATGGAGCAAGTCGGTGCAGTTGATGCAATCGCCTTGCAAGTAGGTGTTTACTTTGGAGACTCTGGTAAAGCACTTGGAGAAACAGTTGATGCAGGAAGTGTCTCTCCTGGAATGTCCTGCATGGCAGATATAAGCAATGTGATTGGAAAGACTGTCGCATTTACCAATGAAAGTTCAACATCTGGCTACCAGTACCCAACGTTGCAACTTCGAAATGCAGGAATCGAAGACGATCAGT
>Ga0066373_10000163_pt1 | contig 11845 bp, 6 predicted proteins | sample Knorr_S15_td_O2m_FD_71216 | JGI IMG/M metagenome (GOLD analysis project Ga0066373, IMG submission 71216) | Marine microbial communities from Southern Atlantic Ocean transect - Knorr_S15_td_O2min_ad_340m_LV | ecosystem: Environmental > Aquatic > Marine > Oceanic | place: Southern Atlantic ocean... | reverse complement strand
ATCTAATTTAGAGATAAAATCATCTGATGTTGGAATTGCTAAATCTGCCTACTATCCCCAAGTTAGCTTAACTGCTACAAAATCAGAATTAAATGATTTCTCTTCAACAATTGATGAAATTACTAATGAAGAAATACAGGCAACTATTTCATGGCCAATCTTTAATAAAGGTAAATCAGCATCTACTGTAAGACAAGCTGAAAAACTTAGAAATAAATACATAATCCTGCTGCAAAAAACCCAACAAGATACGCTCACTTTAGCCTCAAATATTTGGGATAAGTATGCAATTTCGAATGACACATTAGATGCTGCAAATCTATCTTATCTTGCAAGTCAAACAGCGTTTGAAGGAACTAAAATTGAACAAGAAGTTGGTGAACGAACTGTTCTGGATGTTCTAAACGCCAGACAGTCTCTACTTAATGCAGAAATAAAATTCTTTAATGAACAAAAAAATCAAGAAGTTATTAAAGCACAAGTAATGTACTTAGCTGGGATTTTAACTCTAGAAAACATCAAAGGAGATTAACTTTATGCAAACTGATACAATTTGTTTAGGACTACTATCAACTGGACCAAAATCTGGATATGAAATAAAGCAAATATTTGAAGGTCCATTAAGTGAAATTTATTCACTGAGCTATGGAACAATTTATCCTACGTTAAATAAGCTCATGGATGAAAAATTTGTAACTTGCAAACAACATGCCCAAGATAAAAAACCGGATAAAAAAGTTTATACTATATCAAAAAAAGGTTCAAAGCTTCTTAACGATAATTTAATCGCTGATGCTACAAATTATTTAAGATCAGGAAACTTTGGTGATCAAGTTAAGTCTGAATTCTTTTTATTATTACTATTTTCTAAAAATATTTCTAAAGAAACTGTTGAGACCATCGTTAATCAGAGAGAATCATTTTTTAAACAAAAACTAGAATTGATGAAATATGAGGGACCACTAACACCAGAATTGGATTCTATAAGAAACGAGAAAGCTACACAATTTATAAGAGGTCTTGCAATTGAGTTAATTGAAACAGGACTAAATTACCTAGAGAAGAATAAAGGAAAGTTAAGTAAATAATTATGTTTAAAAAATTACCAATAAATTATATTTCAGCATTTGTTATACTTATAGCAGTTATTTTATGGGTTTTATCTGGAGTTCTTTCTGAAAGTCCTGAAGAAACAGAAATTATTGCTAATAAAGCAGAAGAAAAAATTATTTCTGTTCGAGCTAGTCAGTTCACTTCTGAAGACAAAACCTATTTTTTGACTGTTCGCGGAAGGACAGAAGTAGAAAAAAAAGTCATGTTAAGGCCAAAAACTTCTTCAACAATTACAAAAAAATTGAATAAAGGAGTCTTTGTTAAAAAAGGTGAATCGATTTGTGTTTTAGACCCTGAAAATAGATCAGCAGCATTAGATGAGGCAGTAGCAAGTAAAAATAAAGCACAATTACAGTATGATGCTATAAAGCAACTAGCCGATGAGGGTTATCGTTCTGAAAATGCTGTTGCTACTGCTGATGCGGCCTTGAAAGGGGCTATAGCAAGAGTTGAAATGGCCAAAAATGAACTCAATAATACAAAAATAACTGCACCCTTTGATGGCTACATAGAAGATGTATTTGTTGAAATTGGAGATTTAGTCTCTCCTACTCAGGCCTGTGCAAAATTAATGCAACTCAATCCTATAACTGTAACTGGTGAAGTTACTGAAAAAAACGTTGAGCAAATAACACCTAATCAGTTGGTTGATATAAAACTTCTAGATGGATCTGAATTAAAAGGAAAAGTTAGCTACATCAGCAAAAGTGCAAATCCAAGTACACGAACTTATAAAGTAGAAGCTCTGGTTGAGAATAAAAATGGGTTAATTCGCGAAGGTCTAACTGCAGATATGATGGTGCCATTGCAAAATTTAAAAGCTCACCTTATTCCGTCATACTTATTATCTTTAAATGATACAGGAGATCTAGGAATAAAAATTATTAAAGATGACATAGTTTACTTTACTAATATTCAAATAATTGAAGATACTGTTGATGGTATATGGGTTGCTGGACTTCCTACTTCAGTAACAATAATTACCGTTGGGCAAGAGTACGTTATTAATGGACAAGAAGTTAATGTCCAAATTGTAAAAAGATAATTCTTAATGGTTGAATTCTTAGTTGATCGAAAAAGAACTGCCTTAGCAATACTGGTTGTTTTAATTTTTGCTGGAATATTTGGCAGAATAAATATTCCTATTGAAAATGAACCAGAGATAACTATTCCCGTTGTTTATGTTGGTGCTAGCTTGACCGGTATTTCTCCCCAAGATTCCGAACGTCTTCTACTTAAACCTATGGAAGATGAAGTTCGAAGCATTGAAGGTATTGATGAGCTTCAAGGATTTGCTTTTGAAAATTACGCTGCGTTAATCGTTCAGTTTGATGCAGCTGAAACAATGAAAAAATCAATGGATAAAGTGAGAGATGCAATAAATGATGCAAAAATCAAATTCCCAGATGACGCTAATGATCCAATTGTTAGAGAAGTTTCAGTAACAGATGATCCCAATATTATAATCTCAATAGATTCTTCAAAAGCTTCTGAGCGATATCTTTTTAATTTATCTCAAGAAATAAAAAAAGAATTAGAATTAATACCTGCAATTTTTGAAGTTGAAATGGTAGGTGCAAGACAAGAACAGCTTGAAGCAATTCTGAATCGTTCTCAAATTGAAAATTATAATATTTCTTTTGCAGAAATTATTCGAGCTGTTTCAAATAATAACCAAGTTGTAACTGTAGGAGAAATACAGACAGGTCAAGGTCAATTTACTGTGAATGTACCAGGGTTATTTGAATCAGCTAAAGATGTTTACAGTCTGCCAATTCGATCTTCAGATAATAGTTCGGTTAATCTATCTGACATAGCTGAATTGAAAAGAAATTTTAAAGATAGAACTCAATATACCAAGGTTAATGGAAAAGCTGGAATATCTCTAATGGTAAAGAAAGGGCGAGGTCATAATGTAATTGAAACAATCAATAAAGTGGATGAAGTTGTAAATAAATACAAAGCAAAAGTATCTTCCGATGTGAATTTTACATACGTATTGGATATGCGTGAGATGATGCAAAAAAATGTAAATTCTTTACAAGGAAACATCTTGCTAGCAACTATCTTTGTAACATTGGTAACTATGCTTGCTCTTGGAATTAGATCATCTCTTATTGTGGGCTCAGGTATACCTGTGTCGATCCTAATATCATTATTTATCATGTATACAATGGGATATGACTACAATTTTATGGTTATCTTTGGAATTTTAGTCGCTCTCGGGATGTTAATTGATGGCTCCCTGGTAGTTGTAGAACTTGCCGACCGGAAAATGTTGGAAGGGCTTGATAAACAATCAGCTTATATTTATTCAGCTAAAAGGATGTTTTGGCCAATTGTAGCTTCTGCAGCAACAACATTAGCCGTATTCATACCATTATTTTTCTGGCCCGGAGTAAGTGGCCAATTTATGCGTGTGCTCCCTATAACTATTTTTATTGTTTTATCAATTGCTCTCATTTTTAGCTTAATGTTTGTCCCTGTAATTGGGAGTGTTTTTGGGAAAGCTTCAAATGCATCTGAAAATGCATTCAAAAAGTTGGGCTCCGATCAGGATTTTAATTTAAATGAGATTTCTGGATATATAGGTTCCTATATTGGTATTCTGGATAAGCTAATTAGAAGGCCAATCATTACTCTTTCATTGGTATTCTTAATGCTCTTTCTAGTAATTTCTAGTTTCTTAAATTACGGGAAGGGAATGGTTTATTTTACCAGTGGAGATCCATATTTTGGTGAAGTAAAGATTCATGCTAGAGGAAATTTATCAATTGAAGAAATTAATAGGTTATCAAGCGATGTTGAAAAAATTATTTCTGACCATCCAGGTGTTAAAAATTACTTCTTACAAACAGGACAATTTAGTAGCTTTGGGCGTGGTGGAAGTAGCTCCGAAGATCTTATTGCCTCAGCTATTTTTGAATTTGCAGATAGAAGTGAAAGAGAAAATGGTCATGAAATTATAGCACAAATTCGAAAAGAATTTTCTAATATCAAGGGAATAAAGATTGAAATAACTGAACTGTCAGGAGGTCCTCCTATTGGTAAAGATATACAAATTAGAATCACTGGTCCTTCAAGTGAAAGTTTGCTACCAATCACAAAAGAAATAAGAAGTTATATTGATAATAATATTACCGAACTTGTAGGAGTGGAAGATACATTGCCGGTTCCTCTTGTTGATTGGGAACTTATTATAGACAAGCCAAAAGCTTCCCAATTTGGCGCAGATGTTTTTACTATTGGTAAAGCTGTCAGCCTAGTAACAAATGGAATTATGATAGGAAAATATAGACCTGATGATGTAGATGATGAGGTTGAAATTTTTGTTCGATATCCTGAGAGTGAAAGTTCAATCGATAAATTAGATAATATTATAGTTGAAACACCTTCAGGCAAAATTCCAATAAGCAACTTTGTTGTAAAAAAACCTAAACAAAATGTTAGCTTCATCAGAAGGTGGGATGCACGGAATGCAATGTATATTAAAGCCAACGTTGAAGAAGGTATTATCCCTGGATCAAAAGTAAATGAAATAAGTAATTGGATTGAAGAACAAGATTACCCTTCATACATTAATATTGCATTTGGTGGAGAAAATGAAGAACAGGCTAAATCCATGAAGTTTGTAACTCAGGCTTTTATTATTTCGATTCTCATTATGGCTGCTCTTTTAGTTACTCAATTTAATAGTTTTTATCAATCTTTTATCATACTTACGGCTGTAATTATGAGTACAGCGGGAGTGTTTTTTGGATTATTAGTATTTGAGCAACCTTTTTCTGCAATTATGCATGGGGTTGGAATTGTTTCTCTTGCTGGAATTGTGGTTAATAATAATATTATTCTTATTGATGCATTTAACTATTTAAATAACAAAGATAATGATGATCTACATAACAACGTCCTTAAGGCCTGCGCACAACGACTAAGACCTATATTTCTTACAACAATTACAACAATGTTGGGGTTAATACCTCTAGCCATGAATTATAGTATTGATCCATTAGCTAGGACAATTGTCCATGATTCAAATGTCAGCGGATTATGGACTCCTTTAGCGCAATGTATCGTTTACGGTTTATCATTTTCGGCTTTTTTGACTCTCATTGTAACACCTTGTTTAATTGTCTTACCATCACGACTCAAAAAGATTTTCAAAAGAAGTAGTATTCAAAACATTGTTGCCTGATTAATGCTTAAAAAAATCTTATCTATAATTCTATTAAGAAAAAAGACAATTTCGACATTGTTAGTAATGATATTGCTTTTGGGAAGCATTTCATATGCAACTTTCCCTCAAGAAGAAATGCCAGAAATAGATTTAAAAATGGTAGCTTTAGTCATCCAATATGAAGGTATGCCTTCTGATGATATTGAGAAATTGATTTCTGAACCTCTTGAAAGAGATTTATTAACACTAAAAGACATAGATGAGATAGTTTCTATATCGAAGGATAACATAGCTTCTTTTTTAATTGCATTTAAATTAACTTCAAAAAATGAAAATCTAGCAAAGCTTGTAAGAAATACTGTCTCTGATGCATCTGATAAATTACCGGAAGAAATGGAGATACTTGAAGTTAAAGAATATAACTCATCAATGTTTTCAAGAATATATATTGGTCTCCATGGTGATGTGCCATATGAAATCCTTCAAAAATCTGCTAATGCTTATAAAGATCTTTTAGAACAAATAAATAATGTAACAGAGGTTAATATAGTAGGAGAAAGAGAAGAAATAGTAAAAGTTACATTGAACCCTTCTCTTCTAAAAAAATATCAAATTAATATTTCAGATATTTTTCAGTCTTTTAAATTGTATAACAATATCATTCCTGCTGGTGTTCTTTCGGATGAGAATGCTGACTTTTCCATAAAAATTCCTGGTCTTTATCAAAACTATCGTGAAATAGAGCAACTTCCTATTGCGGCAAAAGATAATTTTACTCTCTTATTAAATGATGTTGCTGAAATAAAAAGGACTTACGATAAAAAGGAAAGCATGGTTGTAGTTAATGGTAAGCCTGCTCTAAGTATGGAAGTGTCAAGAAAAGGTGGAACAAATATAATTGAAACTTATGCGGCTGTAAAAAAAGTTCTTTCAGAAAATGAAGGAAAATTTCATCCTCTAGTCAGCACAGTAATAGTTGATGATGAATCTATTGAAATTAAACAAAGAATTGAATCTTCAGAAAATACCGTGATCACTGCAGTCATACTTGTAATGATTATTGTTATTGCTGCTCTTGGTATCAGAAGTGGAATGCTCGTCGGATTGTCGATACCAACAACTTATTTATTCTCAATTCTAATTTTGGACTACCTTGGAATAACATATAATTTAATGACAGTTTTTGGACTAATATTGGCAGTGGGCCTCCTAGTAGACGGACCAATTGTTATTACAGAATTTGCAAAATCTGAGCAAGAAAGAGGAACTCGAAGGGGAGAATCTTATCTGAGTGCTTCACACAATATGTTTTGGCCAATAGTTGCTTCTTCTCTGACTACAATTGTAGCTTTTCTCCCATTAGTATTTTGGCCTGATGTATTAGGACAATGGCTAAGAGTAATCCCTTTTACAGTAATTGTGGTTTTATCAACTTCACTAATTGTCACATTGGTCTTCATTCCAGCTATCGGCTCAATTATTGAGAAAAAAACAACAAAGATCTCAGGGGATTCTACAAGAAAAGATAATTATTTTTTTAGAACTTATGAATCAGTGTTAAATAAATCAATAAAAAGTCCTATTACTGTTTTAATCTTTACTTGTTTAACATTTGCAGCGGTCATTCTATTTTATAACAAATATAACAACGGAATTATATTTTTTCCAAATGACAAGGCTACTACTGCTAGAATTGAAGTTATGGCAAGAGGTAATTTTTCACCCGATGAAACTGCTGATTACATCTCTGAGGTTATTCAAATAATTGATAACAACCCATACATTGAAAACTATGTTGCAAATACAACTAACCGAAATCGCATCTGGCTATTTGATGATAGCCCAACAGACATAATTGGTAGAATGTGGATAGATCTTGTAGATGATAATGAAAGGCCTGATAGTGATATTTTATTACAAGAAATACAAACTCAATTGGATACTTTAAATGGTTTTGAAGCAAGAATTTCTGGAAATACTTATAGTTCTGCAATCGTGGGACCAAAGGATATTGAGATTGAAGTTTCGTCTTCAGACAAAAGACTGCTAAATCAAGTGGCAGAAATAGTAAGTCAAAAACTTGGATCACTTGAAGGTGTTAAAGATATTGATATTAAATATCCTATGTCAGGAGTAGAATGGGTTTATGATATTGATAGAGAACAAACAAGCAAATATAATGTTCCAATCCAATCTGTCGGAGCAATTATTAATCTTGCAACAACTGGAACTAAAATTGGAACTATTCGACCATTTGACTCAAATAAAGAATTAGAAATTAAACTCTTTTTACCTGAAGATTCACAGTCTTTAGACTCTATTCAAAATCTCACAATAAATACAGAAGAAGGGCCAATAGCGGTTTCTAAATTTGTAAACAAAAAACCATCAAATAAAATATTTTCAATAGGTAGAAAAAATGCCTCACGAATCCTAATTATTGATGCAAACACTAAAGAGGGTCATAAAACAGCAGACAATATAGAAAAAATAAATCTATGGCTTGAAAAGGAGAATGTCCCTTTGGAAGCTCAAATTAAATTAATTGGTGAAGCAGAAGACTCTGAAGCTTCTTTGACATTTATCATATCCGCTTTTAGCCTGGCTCTATTGCTAATGTTTATAGTATTAATTTCATTATTTAATAATTTTTATCATACTTTTATTATTCTTTTTTCTATAGCTCTTTCAACTACTGGAATATTTGTAGGTCTATTAGCTATGAATATGAGTTTTAGTGGAGTTATGACTGGACTTGGAATTGTTGCTTGCACTGGAATTGTAGTTAATAACAATATTATTTTGATTGATAGCTATCGGAAAATAAGAAAAAACGAAAAAAATAAATCAATTGCTATAATACAATCAGCTAGAAGTAGAATTAGACCAATATTTTTGACAACTATAACGACTGTTTGTGGTTTGTTACCATCAGCTCTACAAATAAGTGTTGATATATTTGATAGAACAATAAGCTATAAAAGTGAAGAAACATATTTTGTGCAACCTCTTGCCTGGGCAATAGTTTGGGGTCTATCATTTGCAACAATTGCTACTTTATTTGTCACTCCGTCTCTATTAGCTTTACCAGACCGTCTAAAAAATATATTTAGATCTAATAGACAAGAACCAATGGGAAGTGGCTTACAAGATGAGACAGTATGATATCTAAGATAGATTCAGTTACAGTTTATTGTAGTTCATCAAATTTAGTTGATAATAAATTTACAAAAGAAATTAAACGTGTTGGAAAATTGTTAGCTCAACATCAAATTAAACTTGTGTATGGCGGCGGTCGAGCAGGTTTAATGGGAGCAATTTCAAATTCAGTTATGGAAAATGGTGGCAAGGTTGAAGGAATTATTACTCAACACCTTGTTGATATAGAAAATATCAATAAAGATATTACTAATCTTAAGATTGTTAATACAATGCATGAAAGAAAAAAAGAATTATTTAATAGATCGCAAGCGTATATCGTATTTCCTGGAGGAATTGGAACCCTTGAAGAATTCTTTGAAGTCCTATCTTGGAAACAACTAAAACTTCATAATAAAAGGATTGCTATCTACAATTTTAATAATTATTGGGATCAACTTAATCAACTTATTGAGCATACAATTAACCTCAAATTTGCTGGTGAAAATATGAAAGAAGCTTATAAAGTAGTTGATAATATAGATGAATTAAGGAAATTCCTTGAAATAAATGAAGAAAATTAAAGTTTCTACACCAATTGTTGAAATAGACGGAGACGAAATGACCAGAATTATCTGGAATTTCATAAAAGAGAAACTCATCCTTCCATACTTGGATGTTGAAATAGAATACTATGATTTAGGTATTGAAAACCGAGATAAAACAGATGATCAAATCACTATAGATGCAGCTAATGCAATAAAAAAATTTGGTGTTGGAGTAAAATGTGCCACTATTACTCCTGATGAACAAAGAGTAAATGAGTTCAACCTTAAAAAAATGTGGCGCTCACCTAATGGATCTATAAGAAATATCCTTGGTGGAACAGTATTTAGAGAACCAATAGTCTGCAAAAATATTCCTAGACTCGTACCAAATTGGACTGATCCTATTGTAATAGGCAGGCACGCGTTTGGAGACCAGTATAGAGCCACAGATTTTAAAGTTCCAGGCAAGGGAAAATTAAGCATTAAGTGGACACCAGATGAACCCAATCAAGAAGTCATAGAACATGAGGTCTATCAATTTGAATCTAGTGGCATAGCAATGGCGATGTATAATACTGACAAATCCATAAAAGATTTTGCCAGAGCGTGTATGAATTATGCATTAATGAAAAACTGGCCAGTTTACCTGTCAACTAAAAATACTATATTAAAAGCCTACGATGGTAGATTTAAAGATCTATTCCAAGAAATATATGATAACGAATTTAAACAAAAGTTTGAAGAGTTAAAACTTGATTATGAACATCGACTAATAGATGACATGGTTGCTTCTGCTCTAAAATGGAATGGTAAATTTGTATGGGCGTGTAAAAACTATGATGGAGATGTTCAATCTGATACTGTTGCTCAAGGATTTGGCTCATTAGGTCTTATGACTAGTGTTTTGATGACACCAGATGGAAAAACTATAGAAGCAGAAGCTGCTCATGGAACGGTCACTCGACATTATAGAATGCACCAAGAAGGAAAAGAAACATCGACTAATCCTATTGCATCTATTTTCGCTTGGACACGTGGACTTTTATACAGAGGAAAATTAGATAATAACAAAGATTTGGTAAATTTTGCTCAAACAATTGAGAAAGTATGTGTTGATACTGTTGAATCAGGATCTATGACAAAAGATTTAGCTATATTGATATCTGACAAACAAGAATGGCAAAACACTCAGGACTTTCTTTCCACTATTGATAAAAACCTACAAAAGAGTCTCTAAATTCATAAATAGCTCATAACTTACTGATAATAAATGATTTTATTTGATCTATCTGATCATCTTCACTTATAAGCTCACCGCCGGATTGGGCAAAATCTTTTCTTCCACCTCCACCCTTTCCATTAGAAATACTTGCAGCAAATTGAGCAATCTCATTCGCTCCAATATTATTTGATAGTTGATCACTAACACCAATAAGATAACTAATTTTATTATTATTTTTTGCTCCAATAACAACCACTCCTTCATTCTTAAAAGATTTTTTTGCATAATCAACTATGCTTCTTAAATCAATTACTTTTAAATCATCATAAAATTCAATTATTAAATGAGTTTGATCATCTTGCTTTATAGTTTTATCTATTTGTTTTTTTATTTCTGAAATGTTTTGGATAGAAATTTCTTTTAGTTTATCGGATTCAATTTTTTTCTCATGTAATTCAGCTTCTTCAGATAATTTTTTTTCTTTATAAATTTCTAAATCTTTACCTCTTAATGCCTCTATTCTTCTTACTCCTGATGAAACCGAAGATTCATTAATTATTTTAAATTCGCCTATTTCTGAAGTATTATTGACATGTGTCCCACCACATAATTCGATGCTATATGTTTTATTATTCTTCATCCCTATAGAAAGAACTCTAACATCCTCGGCATACTTTTCTCCAAACAATGCTAACGCACCGGAATTAATTGCATCCTCAGATTTCATTAATTTTGTTTCGACATTTGATAAATTCTCAATAACTTCATTAGCAATACTCTCAACTTTTCCAATTTCTTCATTTGTCATTGACTTGTGATGACTAAAATCAAATCTTAACTTATCAAATGAGACTAAAGAACCTTTTTGAGTCACATGTTCCCCTAAAGTATCTCTTAGAGCTTGATGCAATATATGTGTAGCAGAATGGTAAGCTTTACACGCACCTCTTTTTTCATGATTAATCTTTAAATTGACACTCAAGTTTGCACTCATTTTACCTTTTCTAAGCAATCCAGTATGGACTATTAGGTTTTGTCTCTTCTGCGTATCTCTAACTTCAAATTCACTATCTTCAGTATAAATAACACCTGTATCCCCTATTTGCCCGCCTGATTCGGCATAAAATACTGTTTGATTTAGAATTATTGAACATTCCTTATTCGTTTGGATTTCTTCAACTTGTTTACCCTCATAAATTATTCTTTGGATTTGAGCTTCTGACTCTTCGTTGGAATACCCAATAAATTCAGTTGCCTGAATTTCTTCACTAAGGGTAAACCATATTTTATCGGTTTGACTTGATCCAGATCCAGACCATTTTTTTCTAGCAGATTCCTTTTGCTCGTTTAATTTTTTTTCAAATCCTGAAATATCAATTTCTAGCTGTTTTGCTTTTAATATGTCTTGAGTTAGATCTACTGGAAATCCATAAGTATCATAAAGTTTAAATGCAGATTCCCCTGGGAAAATATCACTCGATTTTATGTTTTTAATTTCTCTTTCAAGATGCTTGATACCTCTATCCAACAATTCTTTGAATCTTTGCTCTTCATATTTAAGAGTTTCTAATATTAATTTTTCTGCTCTTCCTAACTCAGGATAAGCATTGTTCATTTCATTAATTAAGGTAGGAGCCAAAAGATGCA
>Ga0066373_10000156_pt1 | contig 12073 bp, 10 predicted proteins | sample Knorr_S15_td_O2m_FD_71216 | JGI IMG/M metagenome (GOLD analysis project Ga0066373, IMG submission 71216) | Marine microbial communities from Southern Atlantic Ocean transect - Knorr_S15_td_O2min_ad_340m_LV | ecosystem: Environmental > Aquatic > Marine > Oceanic | place: Southern Atlantic ocean... | reverse complement strand
TAGACAAATTGATTTCCTAAAGCAGGTAAAATAATCCTTATGGCTTGTGGTAGAGTAATTAAAAAAAATTTTTGAAAGAAATTTAAGCCTAGAGATGTACCTGCTTCTTTTTGACCCAATGGCACTGCCTGTATTCCAGATCTGAAAATTTCTGAAACAAAAGGACTCTCACAAATGCTGAGAGCTATGATTCCAGCTACAAAAGCACTAAAGTTTAAATTAAATAAAACTGGTAATCCATAATAAACCCATAAAATCATTACTAAAACAGGGATGGCTCTTATAATTTCTGTGTATCCAATATTGATTATATTTAAAACTTTTATCTTAGTTGTACTCGCAAGTGAAACTATCAAACCAAGAATTATAGCAAACACCATAGATATTAAGGAAACCATTATTGTAAACTTAAGTCCGCCGAGCAAAAATTCTATGTTTGAAATACCAATTTTGTTGGTAGGAGAAATTATATACCATCCCCACTGATAATTATTTGAACAACTAGAAAGAAAAAATAGAATAAATAGGACAAAAATTAGTGGTAATAATCTTTTATTTAATTTTAAATTCATTTCAAAAATTAATTATTCGCCTATAATTATAACACTAATTTTAAAATGAGGACTTTATAATGATTTTACTGCGTCAATTTTTTGTTATTTTGTTACTTCTAGCAACACTTAATACCAACGCACTCTGCTCAGTCTTAGACGAAATTGTCCAGAATGGTGTATTAAAGGTTGGCACAACTGGAGATTTTCCTGGATGGAGTTTTAAAAACCCAGAAACAAATGAGTATGAAGGTTTTGATATTGATGTGGCAAAAAAATTAGCTTCAGATATGGAAGTCGATGTAGAGTTCGTGCCTACTGATTGGAAAAATCTTGTTTCTGGCGTTATATCATCAAAATATCATATGACATCGAGTGCATCGATTACTGCTAAAAGAGCTCTCGTAGCTGGATATACAGACTCATATTATGGAACTGGAACTGTCGCTATGACATTATCAAAAAATATTGATGAGATTGGTAGCTGGGACAGTATTAATAATAAAAATATAAGTGTTGCTGTAACACTTGGAACAGTATTTGAAAATGAAGCAAAAAAATCATTTCCAGATTCAAAGCTTATAGCAGTTGAGGCCCCTGCTCGCGAATATCAAGAAGTTCTATCAGGCAGAGCTGATGTATCCCTAACAAGCAAAGTAGATGCTTTAAAATTAGTCAATTTATATCCTGAATTATCAATCATTAATCTTGATGAACCTAAAAATGCAAAATTGTTTGCAATATTAGTGCCTAGGGAAGATCAAGAATGGATCAATTTTATAAATCATTGGATTGCAGATCAAAAGAATAAAGGATTTTTTGATCAGACTGCAGCCAAATTTGGATTATGATTTTTGTCTTCAAGTTTAATTTGATATACGGAAAACCAAAAAACTATTGTTGCAAAAACATAATTGATTGAAAGAACTACTAAGAACATAGTAAAAAAGGAAACCTTTAAATAGATTACAGCAATTGTAAGAGCAACTATTGGAAGAACTACCATTCGCATTAAATTGATCATCATTTGATAGACCGGTTTTTTTAATCCTTGAAGTAATGCAGATGAAATAAAAAATATCGGATAACATGGACCCGCAAATGCAGCTATCTTTAAATAAGTTGAACCGTAAAAAATTATTTGAGGATCATTGCTAAAAAAAATCATTATATAGCTAGAAGCAAAAAAAATAAAAATTCCACAAATACCCATAAAAACAGTTCCATATAAAATAGACTTGAGATAAGTCTCTCTAATACGATCAAAATTTAAGGCACCAAAATTTTGTCCCACCAATGATAGCGTAGAAGCATTTAATCCAAGAACCGGTAATAAAAATAGTTGCTCAAATCGAATTGCTGCACCGTAACCACCAGCAGAATAATCACCATAAGTTGATACATAATACAGTAAAACAAATATACCAAATCCAATAAACATCATTGACCCTGTAGCAGGTATTGCTTGTCGAATAATATCTTTTAACAAGTTTATCTTTGGATAAAAACACTCCAGATAGATATACTTTTTCAGATCAGTTTGATTTACTTTATATATTATGTAAATAAGCCCATAAAATTGAGCACATAGTGTCGCTAATGCAATTCCAGAAATTCCCATTGCCGGTATAAAATAAAATCCGTAAATAAAAATTGGATTAAGCACTATATTCAAGAAGAAACTGACTATATGAACGTTCCTTAATGATTTTGTATCACCACGAGAAACCAAAGATGCATTTATAGTCAACTGTAAAAAGAACAGAATAGATCCTAAAAAAATAACATGCATGTAGTCTGTTGCATAAGAAATTACTTCCGGTCCTGTCTTTAAGAAAATTAAGATAGGCTCTGTCCCATAGATTCCAATAGCAGTTACAATTATTGAAGCTACTATGCTAACTAAAATTGACTGAGAAAATAAAAATGATGCTGTGCTTTCATCTTTTTTTCCTAAAGCATTTGAAATTAAGGCAGTTACACCAGCTGATAAGCCTACAGTGGCACCTATAATTATAAAGTAGATAGGAAAAGATTTAGCTATTGCAATTATTGCTTCTGGAGAAATAAGTCCTGCAAACTTCGCATCAACAATATTGTAAAGCGTTTGGAATAAAGTTCCTATACTTGAAGGTATAGCAATTTTTCTTATTAATTCAGATATTTTATCTCTTGTAAGATCCACTAATTTTTTTATGACTGTTGAGAAATCATTCTTTTGATTCCTGCAATAGCCTCTGCAGGGTTAAGACCCTTAGGGCAGGTTTGTGTACAGTTCATGATAGTATGACACCTATAAACTTTAAACGTATCATCTAGCTCTTTTAATCTTTCTTTTCTCTCCTCATCACGACTATCTTGAAGCCATCTATATGACTGCAACAGAACAGCTGGACCAAGATATTTATCACTATTCCACCAATAGCTAGGACATGAAGCTGAACAGCATGCACATAGTATACATTCATAAAGTCCATCTAACTTTGATCTTTCATCGATAGACTGAATATTTTCTACTTCAGTTGCTTTACTTTTTTTAGTATATAACCAAGGTTTAATTGACTTTAGTTGTGTATAAAGGGTTTTTAGGTTTGTTATTAAATCCTTAATAACGGGCATATGCGGCAATGGATAAATCTTAACATCGCCCTTAACATCACTAATTGCCTTTGTACAAGCCAAGGTGTTTGTTCCATCAATATTCATTGCACATGAACCACAAATTCCTTCTCGACATGATCTTCTGAAGGTAAGAGATGAATCTATTTCGTTCTTAATTTTCATAACAGCATCAAGAACCATGGGTCCACATGAATTCATATCAACTTCATAAGTATCCATTCTTGGATTCTTTTCATCATCAGGAGACCATCTATAAATCTGAAATTTTCTAATATTATTTGATCCACTATCAGATTTAAAATATTCACCTTTCGTAAGCTTTGAATTATCTGGAAGATTAAATTTAACCATTAATAAACTCTTGCCTTAGGCTCAATATATTTAATTTCAGTTGAAAGTGTATATTCATGCACTGATCTATAATCTAATTTACATGACTTTTCTTCCAACCATGAAAGAGTGTGCTTCATCCAATTTTTATCGTCTCTTTCTTTATAATCTTCTCTTGCATGCGCTCCGCGACTTTCTTTTCTGTTAAGTGCTGAATTCATAGTAACAACAGCTTGTTCTATGAGATTTTTATATTCTAGAGTTTCTAGCAGATCAGTATTCCAAATCATTGATTTATCTTTAATTTTAATATCTGTTGATCCAAACCATATTTCCTCAATTAGCTTCGATCCTTCAGTCATGATTTGATCATCTCTAAATACTGCACAATGCTTTTGCATTACTTTTTGCATTCTAGATCTCAATTCTGCTGTAGATGTATCACCCCTAGAATTTCTAGTTTTATCAAACCTTAAAATAACTTTATCAATGATGCTTTGAGGAATATCATTATTGGCTTCATTCTTTGAAGTAGTATCATTAATTCTATCAGCTGCAGCCTTACCAAATACAACTAAATCAATAAGTGAATTTGAACCAAGCCTATTAGCTCCATGCACACTTACGCAAGCTGCTTCTCCAACAGCCATAAGGCCTTGTACATTCTTTTCTTCTCCCTTTATCAGGTTAATAACTTCACCATGGAAATTAGTTGGAATGCCTCCCATATTATAGTGAACAGTTGGAATGACAGGTATTGGATTCTTTGTAACATCAACTCCAGCAAAAATTCTTGCCGATTCAGATATTCCAGGCAGTCTTTCTTCCAGTATTTTTGAATCTATATGATCTAAATGTAAATACACATGATCTTTGTCATTACCTACGCCTCTACCCTCTAATACTTCTTTTGTTATTGATCTTGAAACTACATCCCTTGATGCTAAATCTTTCGCAGAAGGTGCGTATCTTTCCATAAATCTTTCACCTTCACTATTAACAAGATACCCTCCTTCTCCTCTTGCTCCTTCTGTAATCAAACATCCAACTCCATAAATTCCTGTTGGATGAAATTGAACAAACTCCATATCTTGCAATGGAAGACCGGCCCGTAAAACCATTGCATTGCCATCTCCTGTACATGTATGGGCGGAAGTTGCTGAAAAATAAGCTCTTCCATAACCACCTGTGGCAAGGATAGTTTGTTTTGAGTTAAAAACATGTAACTTGCCATCTTCTAAACACCAAGCCAATACACCTCTGCATTCTCCGTCAACCATTAGCAGATCAAGAACAAAGTATTCGATATAATAATCAACTCCATGTTTTAATGATTGACCATAAAGAGTATGAATAATTGCATGACCAGTGCGATCTGCTGCAGCACACGTTCTTTGGGCCGTGCTTTCACCATAATTTTTTGTCATACCACCAAATGCTCTTTGATATATTTTTCCATCCTCAGTTCTACTAAAAGGCACACCATAATTTTCAAGTTCAAGAACAGCTTTTGGAGCATTTTTACACAAATATTCAATTGCATCTTGATCACCCAGCCAATCAGATCCCTTAACTGTATCGTACATGTGCCAACGCCAGTCATCATCGCCCATATTTCCTAGCGCAGCTGAAATTCCTCCTTGCGCAGCAACTGTATGACTTCGGGTTGGAAAAACTTTTGAAATACAGGCCGTTTTAAAACCGTTTTCAACAGCACCAACAGTCGCTCGTAGTCCAGAACCCCCTGCGCCAACGACAACTACATCATATTCATGGTATTCAATTTCGTAATTCATCATTTAAGATATTAAAATTAATAAAAGTGATAAACAAACTAAAGTTAAAATTCCTAAAATAAAAACAGACACAAAAATTTTAAGAATCTTTTTTAAAGTTTTATCGTGAACATAATCTTCCATAATTTCAAAAACACCTAATCTCATATGGAATAATCCCAAAACAGTAAATATCAGTATATATAATATTGCCCAAGTACTACTCAATTCATCTATTATTTGTTCGTATGAAAGTTTTGATATGCTAATTATTTTTAACATTAGATAAATAACAAAAGGTACAAGAACCATGCTTGTAAATTTGTGAATTTTCCATGTAGTTTTTGCAGAATTACTCAATTTAAATTACCTCGTAAACAAATAACCAAATTAGAACTGTTAAAATTATAGATATTATTGCAACTAACCATCCGGTAAATTTGACAACATTTAAGCTAAAACCATAGCCATAATCCCAGAACAAATGTCTAATATCATTTAGAGTATTAAAACAAACAGCAAGTGTAATTCCAATTAATACAGCTCTTCCAAGAAAACTAAAAAAAATAGAATTTATACAATTAAAAGTTTCTTCTCCAATACCAATTGCTAGAAGCCATGTTACTAGAACTACAGATCCTATAGATGTAACTACGCCACTAATTCTATGTAAGATTGAAAGCACAGAAGTAATCTGCCAGCGATATATTTGAAGATGTGGAGATAAGGGATTATCCATGATTACCTTCTAAAAATCATAATATGTATTAATATATATTACTTTAAACGTCAGTTATCCCTTTTTTCTCGGGATTAGCACCCAATAATCAAGACTTAATAATACTGACGGGTCATAATGACCATCGCTATTAATATGTTGAAATTGGTAAGCTTGAGCATCTCCTATTCCATTTGTTCTAACTCTCATAGCTCCAATCGAATCAGAAACCTCTATTTTATCTAATATTTTACTCCAAGCAAAAACTGTCATTCCTGCAAAACATGGGGTGGCATGAGTTCCACCATTAATTGCAATAATTTTAAATGCATTTGATAAGCCATTAAAAGATAAAGCTCTAGTTAAGCTAATAACATGACCGCCATAAACTATTCTTCTTCCAAATCGAGCTGATTTTTCAACGAAGTGATTAAAATGAACCTTTGCATTATTTTGATAAAGTTTTGTGGCCATCATGTGTTCTGCCGACTCTATGGTCATACCATCAATATGATTAATTTTTTCATTAATTGTATAGTCTTCAAACGTTAGATTAGATCCTGACTCTTGAAAGTTAAAATTATCACAATTAAAATTATAACTTTTAGAAATTTCAACAATCTCTTCTTTAGAAACTTCTTTAGATAATTCAGGAATGATTTTATCTGAACTTTTTAGTTGTTTATTCTTTTTCCGAACCATCACCCATCTTTTATAATCAATCACTTTTTCATTATTCTGATTAGTACCTATAGAATGAACATAAACAACTCCGTTATCGCCATTAGAGTTTTCCTTTATGCCAATAACTTCAGAAGTTGATTTTATTGTATCTCCTGGATACGCAGGTTTAAGAAATTTACATTCTGCATAACCTAAATTTGCAATTGCATTTAAAGATATATCCGGAACTGTTTTTCCGAATGCAATATTGAAAAGTAAAAAATCATCCACTGGTGAATCTTCAAGAGAAAGTGTTTTTGCAAATTCCTTGGAAGAATGTAAGGCATATCTTGAGCCATATAAGGCAGTATATAAAGAACTGTCACCCGCTGTAATCGTTCTTGGAGTGCCATGCTCAATTTTTTGGCCCATTGCAAAGTCCTCAAAGAAATTTCCTGTTTTGTACTTGAATTTATTTTGAGGGCCCTGGATAATTTCTGCTGGCTCACCAGAAACTTTAGAGATCAGTTTTTCAGCATCTAAGATTCTCTTAGCGTGCTCAACATGAAGCTCCTCAATCTGACTACCATCAACTACAATAACGCCTACATCTGGATCTTTTTTTCGAGCTTCATTGAAAGCATCAACAATTTTCTTGGCTTTTTCTAATTGCTCAGCTGTTGGGGTAAAGACCTTATTACAAATATCTATTTGTGCAGGATGGATTAAAGTCTTGCCATCAAAACCTAAACCATGACTATATAAACACTCTTCTTCAAATCCTTTTGGATCTTTAATATCATTATAAACACCATCTAAGATTGACAACTTATATGCTTTGGTTGCCATCATGCATTTTTCAAAACTTGTTTGTAATGCTGTTCTCTTCAGATCTTCTTCAACTCCTAACTCAGTTGAAAGATCATTTGTTCCCATAACAAAACATTTTAAATTTTTTGAAGATTTTGCAATATCGTATGCGTTGACTATCGATAAAGCAGTTTCCATCATAACCCAAATTTTAGTTTCGCCATTTTTTAAATATTTGTCACATTCAATAACATCTTTAGCATTATTAATTTTTGGAATAAGAATCGCATCGGGTTCACAATGTTCTAGAATCTTAACATCATCTTTTCCTATTTCTGATTGAATAGAATTAATTCGAACTACTTGTTCTTTGTTTTTATTTACTCCAGAATTAATAGTCTCAATAATTGCTTGTCTTGCTTCTTCCTTTGCATTAGCTGCAACAGAATCTTCTAAATCATAAATAATTGCATCAACATCAAGGGTAGGACTTTTCTTTAAGGCCTTTTCACTTGAACCTGGGACATAAAGAACACTTCTTCGAGGTTTTCTAACATTTTTTCTCATTGATTTAAGTGTTTCTCTATTAACATTCCAGCTATTTGAATAGTATTAAGCGCAGCTCCTTTTCTTAAATTATCAGAGACTACCCATATTGATAATCCGTTTTCTACAGCAGAATCCTCTCTTATTCTGGAAACGTAAGTATCATCATTGCCGGCACATTCTTTAGGAGTTACATATCCACCATCTTTACGCTCATCGAGCAAGCTGCAGCCTTGTGCATCTTTAATTGCCTTACGTGCTTGATCAACAGATATTTTATTCTCAAATTCAATATTTACTGCTTCGGCATGTCCTATAAAAACAGGAACCCTTACACAAGTTGCACTAAATTGAATATCCTTATCCAAAATTTTATTTGTCTCTTGTCTCATTTTAGCTTCTTCTTTTGTATATCCATCATCCATAAATTTACCGATATGTGGAATTGCATTAAAAGCAATTGATTTAGTAAAATTTATGTTATCTTTTATTTGATCTGAAAACATATTTTTAGTTTGATCAAATAATTCATCCATTGCAGCTTTTCCTGCTCCAGAAACTGACTGATAAGTGGATACAATTACTCTTTTTATTTTAGAAATATCGTGTAACGGCTTGAGTGCAACTACAAGTTGAATTGTTGAACAATTTGGGTTCGCTATTATGTTTCTTTTCTTAAAATCAGAAATATCTTCTGGATTCACTTCAGGAACTATTAGTGGAACATCATTATCCATACGAAATTGACTTGAGTTATCAATAACAACACAATCTTTTGCAGTAAATTTTGGTGCCCACTCTTTTGATACTTCAGAGCCCGCAGAAAACAAAGCTATCTGCACTTTTGAAATATCAAACTTTTCAATTGCTTCAACAGTAAGTTCAGTACTTCCGTACTCTACTCTAGATCCTTCGCTTCTCTCTGATGCAACAGGAAATATATTTTTTGCATCATAATTTTTCTCAGAAAGGATACTAAGCATTTCTCTGCCAACATTACCTGTAGCTCCAACAACTGCTATATTTACACTCATCTCAGTTACCCTAAACCTTTGATCTCTTTAATAATCTGACTGCCCATTTCTTCTGTTGAAAGATTTTTATCGTCATCACCTAGTAAATCAGCTGTTTTAAATCCTTCAGACAATACTTTATTTACAGATTTGTTTATTAAATCTGACTCGGCATCCATACTAAATGAATATTTTAAACACATTGCAAAGCTTAAAATTGATGCAATAGGATTAGCAATTCCCTTTCCTGATATATCCGGCGCTGAGCCATGCACAGGCTCATATAAGGATTTTCTAAAATTGTTCTCATCCATTTCACCAAGCGAAGCAGATGGAAGCATACCTAAAGATCCAGTTAACATTGCTGCCTCATCTGATAAAATATCACCAAATAAATTATCAGTAACTATGACATCAAATTGCTTTGGGTTTCTCACTAATTGCATAGCACAGTTATCTGCATACATATGAGAAAGTTCTATATCTTTAAATTCATTTTTGTGGACATACTCGACTTCTTCACGCCATAAGATTCCTGACTCCATTACATTTGATTTTTCACATGAAGTAACTCTTTTATTTCTTTTTTGAGCTAATTCGAAAGCTATTCGAGCAACACGTCTAACTTCATTAGTATTATATGATTGAGTATTAATACCTTGTCGCGTTCCATCAGAAAGTTTTTTGATCCCTCTTGGTTCTCCAAAATAGACTCCGCCAGTTAACTCTCTTACAATCATAATATCTAAACCTGAAACTAATTCAGATTTTAATGAAGATGCGTCAACCATAGATTCAAAACACAAGGCAGGACGTAGATTTGCAAATAAGTCGAGTTCTTTTCTAATTTTAAGTAATCCTTGTTCTGGCTTAAGAGAAAAATCTAAATTATCCCACTTGCTTCCACCAACAGCACCTAACAAAACCGCATGACTATTTTTTGCTTTGGCTAAAGTTGCATCAGAAAGAGGTGTTCCATACTTGTCATATGCAGCTCCTCCAATTTCATCTTGCTCTATTTCAAAATTAGCAGAAGACATGTTTTCAATGCAACTGGCAACCTTAAGGACTTCATTCATTACTTCAGGTCCTATACCATCACCAGGTAAAACTAATAATTTGTAAGATGTAGTCATTTTAACTTTTGGCTATAAAGCCATGGATTCATTGATTTTTGTTTATCCTCGAACTCTGAAATATGACTTACTTTATTAAGTGTCAATCCAATATCATCAATTCCTTCAATTAAGCATGCCTTTTTGGCAGGATCTATATCAAATTCCACCTCTTTAACTTCATTATTAATAATATAAGAAACTCTTTGTTTTTCTAAATCCACCTCAAAATTTAGGCTTTTTTCTGCTGCTTCTAATACTTCTTGAACTTGTTCTTCTCCAAGTATGATTGGCAATATTCCATTTTTAAAACAATTATTATAAAAAATATCAGCATAGCTTGAAGCAATAATACACTTAATGCCATAGTCAGCAATTGACCATGGAGCATGTTCTCTTGATGACCCACATCCGAAATTCTTTCCTGTAATTAGAATTTGTGAATCTTTGTATTGATCTTGATTTAATACAAAAGAAGAAATTTTCTTATCATTCTCATCATATCTAAGTTCATAAAATAAATTCTTACCCAAACCAGTTCTTTTAATTGTTTTTAAAAACTGTTTAGGAATAATCATATCTGTATCAATGTTTACCATCGGTAATGGAATTGCATTGCTTTTTATTTTAATAAATTTTTCCATTATAAATCTCTACAATCTGAAAGTTTTCCACTAATTGCTGCTGCTGCAGCCATTGCGGGACTCATTAAATGAGTTCTTCCTCCTCTACCTTGTCTGCCTTCAAAGTTTCTGTTTGAAGTTGAAGCGCATCTTTCTTTTGGTTGAAGTTTGTCTGCATTCATAGCAAGGCACATTGAGCATCCAGGATCACGCCATTCAAATCCAGATTCAATAAATATCTTATCAAGGCCTTCTTCTTCTGCCTGCTTTTTTACTAATCCCGAACCTGGAACAATGATTGCATTCACATGGCTTGCAACTTTTTTCCCATTAGCAATTTTAGAAACGGCCCGTAAATCTTCAATTCTACCATTTGTGCATGATCCAATAAAAACTGTATCCACTTTTATATCCTTCATTTGAGTACTGGGCTCTAGACCCATATATTCAAGAGCTCTCATCATTGATTTTCTTTTTTCTACATCAGCTTCGTCCTTTGGATTCGGTACCGAACCATCAATAGAAACTACATCTTCTGGACTTGTTCCCCATGTAACTTGGGGAATAATATCTTTAGCATTAATTGAAATAGTTTTATCGTATTTTGCACCTTCATCAGACGCTAAAGACATCCAATATTGGGCTACCTTCTCATATTCTTCAGCTGAAGGAGCAAATGGTCTCCCTTTTATATACTCAATAGTTTTATTATCAGGACTAATTAATCCAGCTCGTGCCCCAGCTTCAATTGACATGTTGCAAACAGTCATTCTTCCTTCCATTGAAAGTGATTTAATCGCATCACCTGTGTATTCAATTACATAACCTGTACCACCAGCTGTTCCAATAGTCTGAATTGCCTTTAAAACAATGTCTTTTGCAGATACTCCTATTGGCAGATCTCCTTGAATATCGATTCTCATGTTCTTAGCTTTGGATTGAATTAATGTTTGAGTCGCAAGAACATGCTCTACTTCTGATGTACCTATACCCCATGCTAATGCACCAAATGCACCGTGAGTTGATGTATGGCTGTCACCACAAACAATAGTCATTCCTGGTTGAGTAAATCCTTGCTCAGGACCAATGATATGAACTATACCTTGTCTATTATCATTCATAGAAAGATAAGTAATTCCATGATCAGCACAATTTTGTTCCAGGGTTTCAACCTGTAGTTTTGATTCCGGATCAGTAATACCCTTATCACGATCTAAAGTTGGAATATTGTGATCTGCTGTTGCTAAAGTAAAATCTGGTCTCCTTACAGACCTTCCTGAAATCTTTAATCCTTCAAAAGCTTGAGG
>Ga0066373_10000146_pt1 | contig 12304 bp, 10 predicted proteins | sample Knorr_S15_td_O2m_FD_71216 | JGI IMG/M metagenome (GOLD analysis project Ga0066373, IMG submission 71216) | Marine microbial communities from Southern Atlantic Ocean transect - Knorr_S15_td_O2min_ad_340m_LV | ecosystem: Environmental > Aquatic > Marine > Oceanic | place: Southern Atlantic ocean... | reverse complement strand
CGCACCAGCGCTCTTCCCATGGCGACTCGCTGGCGTTGCCCACCCGAAAGTTGAGCAGGTTTGCGTTCCAGCAGTTGATCCACCTGAAGCATTTTTGAGAAATGGTTCAATGATTTCTCTGTCTGTTCCTTGGAAATCTTACGTTGTTTCAGTCCGAAAATGATATTTTCCCGGACTGTCATTGCGGGATAGAGTGCATAGGACTGGAAGACCATGGCGATGTTGCGGTCCTTCGGTTCGACACGGTTGACCATGTAATCGTCTATGAGGATCTCTCCCTCATCCACGCTTTCGAGTCCGGCGATGATGTTGAGCAGGGTCGACTTGCCGCATCCTGAAGGGCCAAGCAGGACGATGAACTCTCCATCGCTGACCTGCAGGTTGATCTGCCGCAGGACGAGTGTGCTACCGAAGTTTTTGGTTAGGTTGCTGACTTGCAGAGTTGCCATATTTATCCTTTCACTGAACCAGCCGTGAGTCCACGGATGAAGTACTTGCCGGCCAGAATGTAGACGACCAGAGTAGGGAATCCGGCGATGAATGCTGCGGCCATGTCCACGTTATACTGTTTGACACTAGTACTTGTGAGGACCATGTTGTTGAGTGCCACTTGGATTGGTGCAGCTTCGCCGAAGGAGAACGAGGAACCGAAAAGGAAATCGTTCCAGATGTTGGTGAACTGCCAGATCACCGTAACGACGATGATCGGTGCCGAAACCGGCAGCAGCACCTTGAAGAAAATTTTGAAGAAACCGGCGCCGTCGATACGTGCGGCTTTGATCATTTCATCGGGAATTGAAACGTAGTAGTTCCGAAAGAACAGGGTGGTGAAGCTCAAACCATAGATCGAGTGCACCACCACCAGACCGGTAATGGAGTTCGAAATACCCAGAATGCCCAGGGTCCTGGCCATAGGCAGTAGGATAGCCTGGTAGGGAATGAAGCAGCCGAAGAGGAAGAGTAGGAAGATAAGGTTGTCGCCTCTGAAGCGCCACTTGGTTAACACATATCCGTTCAAAGCGCCCAGGAAGGTGGAGATCACTACCGCGGGGATGACCATCTTCGTCGAGTTCCAGAAGAAGGGGCGAAGAAAAACATCCCCGGCTGTATAGCCACGTCCACTCCAGGCGATCTTCCAGGCGTCGAGCAGAAATTCTCCGGGCAGCGTCATCAGGTTGCCTTGACGGATTTCTTCCATGCTCTTCAGCGAGGTGACGATCATCACGTACAACGGCGCTAGGTAATACAGGGCGAAGAGTCCTAAGACCAAAAACAACAGCCAGCGGTAGAAGGTCCGCTTGCGGGAAGCAGAGCGCTCCAGGGATTCAATCTGCAAATCAACGGGCGGCATCCTGCCTCCTCAGTTCGGAATATAGATAGGGAACAACGATCGCAAGTACGGTGAGGAACATCATCACTGCACTCGCGGAAGCCAGTCCGATTTCGCTGCGGTGGAAGGCCATTTGTGTCATGAATATAGCAGGCATGTCCGAGGAGGTTCCCGGACCTCCCGCTGTCAGGGCTATCACGAGGTCGTAGCTCTTGATCGATATGTGAAGCAGGATCACAATTGAACTCATGAACACGGGGCGCAACATCGGTAGTATGATGGTGATGTAAATACTGTAGAGGCTGGCTCCGTCGATTTTGGCAGCCTTGACGATTTCATCGTCTACTGAACGAAGTCCTGCCAGAAAGAGGGCCATTACGAAGCCCGAAGACTGCCAGACAGCTGCAATCACGATGGTGTAAATCGACATATCCCGGTTGACCAGCCAGTCGAAGGTAAAGTTTGTGAATCCCCAGTCTCGAAAAACCTTTTGAATGCCCATAGTTGGGTTGAGCATCCACTTCCACGCGGTTCCGGTGACAATGAAGGAAAGGGCCATTGGGTAGAGGTAGACAGTTCTCAGAAAGCCTTCTGCACGGATCTTCTGATCCAAAAATATTGAAAGTAAAATACCAATCAGGATACAGATGCCCACAAAGAGGATGGTGAATATCAATAGATTTTCCACTGCAGTGTACCAGCGCATATTGGACCAAAGGCGGAAGTACTGTTTAGTGCCCCAGAATTCGTAGCGTGGTAGCATCTTGGACTTTGTGAACGAAATATAAATAGTCCAGAGGATAAAACCGTAGACAAACCAGAGAATCACTGCAAAAGACGGTGAGATTACGATTCTTGGAAGGTTTTTCTGTATCCAGTAGATCATGGAAAAATTGTTGATGTTTTTCTATGTAGTGGAGCTAGCAAAACGCACCCTCCGGGAGATAATAACTGAAAATTTGGGAGGGTGCGCCTTAAAGATTCCCGTTGAATTATAGTGTTAGGGAATCGGAATTTACATTGATGCTTTCAAATCTTGCACCAGTCCTCTAGCTGAATTAGAGGGTGTCTTTTACCGCATCTGCCATTCTTTTGGCGGCTTCTCTTGAAGACATGTTGGAGTTGAAATGTTCGGTGACAACGTCCTGTATCGCCCCTTTTGAGGACAGACTAAGAGTCATTCCATGAGCAAAACTCGGTTGTAGTCCACCGGCCATGGCGGCATAGTTCAGATCCGCAGCAGAACCCTTGGCACACATGTCGAACTCATCCATAGGCACGTCAAGACGCGCGGGGATGGAACCTTTGTAGAGATTGAAAACCTTCTGGAAGTTTTTCCCCATCATCAGGCTAGCGAGCAACTTCTGTCCTTGGATTTTGCTACTACCCTTCACTGAGAAAAAGATAAAGCTGTCAACATTATACAGATAGCCATGGTCTGATGGAGTTGGCATACAGTAGTAGTCAGTTCCTGGTTTCAAACCGGCATTGGTGAATTCACCCTTGGCCCAGTCACCCATGATCTGGAAGGCAGCTTCTCCTTTCATGACCATGCCCGTTGCAACGTTCCAGTCACGACCTGGTGAACCCGGATCGGTGAAGCCCTTGAGGATCCTCATCTGGTCGAAGACCTTGACCATTGTGGAACTGTTCATTGCGTTAGTGTCGGCTTCTACGAAGACTTTTTGGTAGAACTCATTCCCTCCGATTCCAAGAGCAACGGCCTCGAAAACAGTGGCATCCTGCCATGGCTGGCTTCCATGCGCCAGAGGAACGATTCCTGCTGCTAGAAGCTTATATGCTGCGGCATTGAATTCACTCCAGGAAGTCGGCATCTTTAGCCCTTGAGCGTCCAGTACTTTTTTATTTGCCCAGAACCAGTCGATACGGTGAATGTTGACCGGAGCAGCACAATATTTGCTGAAACCATCACACTTCATGTGGTTTGCAACCTGGTTACTGAGAAGGGAATCCCAGTTCTCCGAAGAAGCTACAGCATTGATGTGATAGGGGGCAACAAGACCCTCATCATCCCATGCTTGAATGCTGGGACCTTTAATCTGAGCTGCTGTTGGTGGATCTCCTGCGACTACGCGGGCTTTCAGGGCTACCATGGCAGCATCACCACCACCACCTGCAATAGGCATATCTTTCCATTTACCACCATTGCTGGCGAAATCATCCTTAAGGACTTTCAAAGCAGCAGCTTCTCCCCCTGAAGTCCACCAGTGCATAACTTCTGCTTCTCCTCCAGCCATAGCTGGACTAAATGATACACCGACCGCTAAAAGAAAGCCGGCGGTGGATGCTATTACTTGTTTGTACATCGTTTATCTCCTTAATGTAGTTTAAATTATACAGAAAACATTAATAATTAAGGTTTTCATTTTTTAAACAGCCACCGACCATCGGCATCTGCTTCTTCCGGCTCAGAACAAGCCACAAGCTCTAACGTTATTCTTAAACTTTTCCGAAAACATTGAATTCAACTTGAAATCATAAGCTGAGCTTTTTGGACTCAAGAAACGAGAAAAGCCCTTAATTTTAATAAATTGAAGGTTTCATTCTTTCTCGATGTTTTTTTGCGCCTCCCCTTCAAAGGTTCTAAGTTTGCAAAATTACTCTCACTTAATTAATCATAAACCGGCAGGACCGCCCAGCAACAAACATAAGGATCCCCCAGTCCGTTTTACACAAGGCGCGGGACCGGGGATGTATTAATAAAACAAATATTAACGGAATCGTACTGTAGCGAAAGATTTACCTTTAATTTCAAATTCCTTATAGGAACCTGATGCCTCTCCTCCGCCGACCAATTCTACATTTGTAGCACCAACATAATCGACAGCTCCACCATTAGCCAGGATTTTCAGGCCTTTGGCCAATTCCCCGGGCATTATTTTTTCGCCTGGAGTATTGGCGACTGCCAATACATTTGAGGCGATGGCAGCACCGTTAGTAGAACCACCAGACTGCATGGCAAGAACAAGCAGTGCAGCTGCGTCATAGGACTCACCAGTGAAAGGTCCTCCAACCTTGACACCTGCTGCTTTTGCTAATCTTCCGAAGCTTTCTGCACCTTTTGAATCAGTACCAGGAACTGTTCCGAAAGTTCCGGAAAGATCTCCGTCAACGTTTTTCAGCAAAGATTCACCATACATTCCATCAGCTAAAATAAACTTGTCAAAAGCACCTGAATCAATGGAGGTTTGGATTATGTGACGGCCGCCCTGATCCACATAACCGAAGACGGCGAGTACGCCTGCTCCGGAAGCATCCAGTGTAGCAACTTCAGCAGAGTAATCTGCTTTTCCTTCATCATGAGGAACAACGGCGCTAACTTTTCCGCCCAGACCCTTGTATGCATTAACATAGGAATCAGTCAAGCCTTTGCCGTAATCATTGTTGGTGAAAGTGATAGCAACATTGCTGATACCACGTTCCATGGTGATTTCTGCCAGTACCTGTCCCTGACGTGCGTCAGAAGGTGCAGTACGGAAGAAATATCCATTATCTGCAATGGTACTTAAAGCAGGCGAAGTCGCCGAAGGAGAAATCATCGTAACCCCGTTAGGAACAGCAACATTATTAGCAATTGCAGTTGTTACTCCGGAGCAGTCTGCTCCCATGATTCCAGCCACTTTGTCAGAGGTGATCAACCTTTCTGCAGCGGCCTTAGCAGCATCAGCGTCAATACATGTTGAATCAGCACGGATGATACTGATCCTTTGACCTCCTAGTAGTTGCCCCGAATTTGAAGCTTCTTTGAAGGCCATCTCTGCTGAATTGCCCATATCCGGGGTCAGAGATTCAATGGGGCCTGTGAAGCCCAGAATGATTCCCATTTTAATGTCAGCTGCTGCATAAGCCGGAAGGATCAATGCCCCAGCGATCACCAGTGCCAACTTCTTTAGGGTGCTATTTTTGTTCATACTTCTCCTTAACTAATAAAGGAATAATTACAATTTTAATATTGCTGTCAGCCGGAGACCATTCTCCAACTTGACCTCTAAGAAAAGACCAAAATTGAATGGATTTTCAATCCTGAAATCTTTTTATGTACAAAACAATTGGGAATCAAACGTATCACATTTTTGGATAATTACAAGTAAAATTGAAAAAAATTGTTAAAAACTCGTTATTTTGTAATAAAACTGCACTGATAACGATTGAAAAACAAATTTAGCTGGAGTAGAATCCCGTAACCTTTGGACGATTCGTTCGGAAATCTGAAAACTTAAAACTTAGGCCTACATGACAAAAATACTTTTTATCTGCATGGGAAATATCTGTCGCTCTCCAAGCGCAGAAGCAGTGATGCAGACACTGGTCAAGCAGAAAGGAATGGAAAAAGAAATTGAATGTGACTCTGCCGGAACTATTGATTATCACCGGGGTAATCCTGCTGATCCCAGGATGCAGGAACATGCTCTTTTGCGTGGTTATGAGCTAAAAAGTATTGCACGTTCATTTGATGAAGAGGATTTTGAAAATTTTGATCTTATTATTACCATGGATGAAGATAATTATCAACAGATCCAGTGGCGTGACCAAAAGAGAAATTATACTGCTAAGATTCGACGTATGACTGATTTTTGTAGTTCAAAAACTGTTTCTGAAGTTCCAGATCCTTATTACGGAGGCAGCCAGGGTTTTGAAAATGTACTTGATCTTCTCGAAGATGCCTGCCATGGTTTGCTTGAATTCATCACGACAAAAAAAGAATGAATTCTAATTTACGGTCTCGTATAGAAAAAAAGTTCGCAGAGCCAATAAAATCAACAGTCGCTGTTTCAGGAGGCTGTATTGCCGATTCATGCAAATTACAGTTAAGTTCAGGCAGGGAATTTTTCCTCAAACAGTCACGCGGTGGCAGTTCAAGTTCATTTGCATCTGAAGCTCGAGGGTTGGAGGAACTGAGAAAGTCTGGTGTGGTTCGGGTACCGGAAGTTGTAGACAAAGGTCCTGATTTTCTGCTGCTGGAATGGATTGAGGTAGGGAAGAACAGCACTGATTCAAATATGGATGAGCTTGGACGTCAGTTGGCAGAACTTCACTCTTTCCATGGAGAAAAATTTGGCTTTGTGGAAGACAACTATATAGGAGACTCTCCTCAATCAAATCTGACTTCTACTGCAGGAAAGGATAATTGGCCCATTTTTTTTGCTGGAAATCGTCTGCATTTTCAAGCTGAATTAGCAGAAAAAAAAGGTTATGCGACTTCGGAAATGCGAGGTTTACTAGATGTTTTAATAGAAAAAATTCCGGGTTTACTTTCAGGTACCGAAGAAAAACCTTCCCTGCTGCATGGTGATTTATGGTGCGGAAATTATTTAATCGATGTTGATGGCCACCCCTGGCTGATCGATCCCGCAGTTTATTACGGACATCGTGAAGCAGATTTAGCAATGACTTCACTTTTTGGCGGCTTCACAAAAACTTTCTATTCAGCATACGAATCAGCTTTTCCTCTTGTTCCTGGGTATCCTGAGCGTGAACCTCTTTATCAACTGTATCACCTGATGAATCATCTAAACTTGTTCGGTACCGGCTATTACGGACAAGTCCTTTCTATCCTTAAACGTTATGCCGGCTGAGATTAAACCGGAGTTTTCTTAATGGACACAGTGATGTGAACTCATAGAACTCGTTCGAAAAAGGCTTTCATTGCTTTCCAGGATTTCCTGTCAGCATTTTCATTGTAAGCAAGTGGAATGTTAAACTTTTTTCCACGTTCATCAGCAGCAGGGTTTGAAAAACCATGCAAGGCTCCTTCGTAAGAAATAAATTCAAAGTTGGCGCTCGCAGTATTCATCTCAGATTTGAACTGATCTATTGCTTCTTGGCTTATCATTTTATCTGCGGCTCCGTGACATACTAAAATCTTGGCTTTCATTTCTCCAGGCGCAGGTGTATGGAATGAATCCAGTGATCCGTGAAAACTTACCACACCTTTTAGATCCATTCCAAAGCGAGCCATGTTCAAGACTAATGCACCTCCGAAACAATAACCAATCGCTCCGAGACGTTCGGAGTCAGACAGCGGATGGTTCTTGAGTGCGTTATAGCCTGCCTGAACACGATCTTTGACGATTTGCTTATCTTTGATTACGGCATTCATTAGTGATCCTGCTTGATCAGGAATGTCTGTTGTTTTACCTTCACCATACATGTCAACACCCATTGCAACGAATCCAAGCTCAGCAATTTGTTCCGTTCTTTTTTGTATGTATTCATTCATTCCCCACCACTCTGGAAAAACCAGGATTCCAGGCCGTTTCTCATCTGTAGTTTCATTCCAGGCTAGATATCCCTTTAGTTGTGTATTTTCAATAGAGTATGTTGTGTATTCAGTGTGTATGCTCATTTCTTAACTCCATAAATTTATGATAATGATCAAATGTCCAGTTCACGAGTAAATGGATCAACTTAATTGTTTTTTTTGATTGAGAATCCTGACAGATTTTGTCGTCATGAACAATTTAATTGAATTAAAAGTTTTATGCAAATTTTTTTAATCTCCTTCCGCTTGCTTACAAACTGAAAAGCAAGCACTTCAGTAATAGGTAGAATCTTTTTCTGAATTAACTATTTATTGATTGACATTTGCTTGTATACCTGTAAAATTTCCTGTCTCATGATGAAAGTATAATTTGTTTTGCAAGCAATTTTGACATAGTCAATGAATAATAGTGACGCATACGTCAGTTTCCAGAAAGTCCAAAAAAGCTATGACGGTGAGACTCTTGTCGTAAAAAACTTGAATTTGGACACCGAACGTGGAGAGTTTCTGACTATGCTCGGACCTTCAGGTTCCGGCAAAACAACCTGCCTGATGATGCTGGCCGGTTTTGAAACAGCGACGCATGGTGACATTATCCTTGATGGAACTAACATCAACAACGTTCCTCCACACAAACGCAATATCGGCATGGTTTTTCAAAACTATGCGCTCTTCCCACACATGACTGTCAATGAAAACCTTGCTTTTCCCCTACAAGTCAGAAAGATGCCAAAAAGCGAAATCGAGGACCGTGTTAAAAATATCCTGGATATGGTGCAACTCGGAGGATTCGGGTCACGCAGGCCAACGCAGCTTTCCGGTGGACAGCAGCAACGTGTAGCTGTGGCACGGGCAATGGTTTTTGAACCAAAACTGGTGCTGATGGACGAGCCGTTGGGAGCGCTGGATAAACAACTTCGAGAACAAATGCAGTATGAAATCAAACATATCCACGAAAACCTGGGAGTGACGGTTGTCTATGTGACTCATGATCAAAGCGAAGCTCTGACCATGTCAAACCGTATTGCAGTTTTTGATGATGGTGTGATACAGCAATTAGCTACACCGGATGTATTGTATGAAAAACCAGAAAATGCCTTTGTGGCTCAATTCATTGGAGAAAATAACACGCTTTTTGGAAAGGTAATAGGACTTGACGGAGAAATATGTACAGTTGAAGTGAAAAGTGGAGAAACTTTAAAAGCACTTGCAGTGAACATTGAAGGAGTAGGTCATGATACTATGCTTTCACTGCGTCCGGAACGTGTTACAGTTAACCCGGAAAGTGGAGAATGTTCGAGTACTGTTGAAGGAAAAGTTGAAGAAATGATTTATTTGGGAGATCATATTCGCTCCCGTATGAATGTTTGCGGTCATGTCGATTTCATCGTCAAGATCCCAAACTCTGCAAACCATGCCCAGTTTAAGCCGGGAGATACGGTTCAAGTCGGCTGGAAAGCAGAAGATGCGCGTGCACTGGATGTGCTTGCGTCATGAGAGTTAGATTTGAGAGGTTAGATTTAAGAGGCTAGAGGCGAGTATTTAATATACAAATTTTTAGCTTCCAGTTACTAGCTTCTAGCCTCTAGCTTCTAGTTTCTAACCTCTATATTTGAGTGTCCCAATTCAGGAACACACGTTAGGGTTGCATTACATGGCGGCCTATTGAACAGTCCATTTTGGACTTAACTGAATAAAAGGAGAAAGTATGAATAATTTCATGCGTGTTATGGCGACGACGGCTGTTATGGCAATGGTCAGTTTTGCAGGCCAGGCAATAGCGACTGAACTGGTTGTCGTTTCATGGGGTGGAGCATATACTGCGAGTCAGCAAAATGCTTATCATGCACCGTACATGAAGAAAAACCCTGGTATTAAGATCATTAACGATGATTCTGCCGGTAGTGCAGTAGCAAAACTTCGTGCAATGAATCAGGCTGGTAATGTTACATGGGATTTGGTGGATGCAGTTGCCTCAGATACTATGATGCTTTGTGATGAAGGTTTGATAGAGGTTATCGATCACGACAGAGACTTGGCGCCAGCTCCGGATGGAACGCCAGCTTCTAAGGATTTTGGGGATTTTATAGTTTCCGAATGTTTTGTTCCACAGATAGTGTATTCAACGACTTTTGGTTATCGCAAAGACTTGGTTTCACGTCCGATGTCCAGTATTTGCGATATATTCGACCTTAAGTCTTTTCCTGGAAAACGTTCTCTGGAAAAGAAGGCTATCAACAACGTGGAATGGGCATTGATCTGTGATGGTGTTGCCCCAGACAAAGTTTACGATGTACTGGGAACAAGTGCAGGAGTAGATCGGGCACTAGCTAAGTTGGATACCATTAAGAGTAATGTGGTCTGGTGGACAGCCGGAGCGCAAACTCCACAGTTATTGGCTGATGGCGAAGTAATTGTTGGTTCAACATACAATGGTCGTTTATTTGCTTTGATTGAGGAACAAAAGCAGCCTGTAGCCATGCTTTGGGACTGGCAGGTGTTTGACCTTGATGGATGGGTTGTTCCTAAAGGTACCAAAAACAAAGCTGAAGTTATGAAGTTTCTGCGTTTTGCTACCGATACTCAGCGTCTTGCTGACCAGGCAAAATTTATCTCCTATGGTCCAACCCGTGCGTCATCTGCACCGATGGTTGGTAAACATGCGACACTTGGAATCGACATGGCTCCACATATGCCGACTGATCCCAACAATGCAAAAACCACCCTGCTCTTCAACTATGAGTTCTGGGCAGATAATCGTGACGACCTTGATGCTAAATTCAACGCTTGGTTGTTGAAGTAGCTTCAAAAGGATTATTATTAATTTCCTCAGGCCGGGTTAACAAAAGCTTAACCCGGCTTATTTCTTAAGTGGTTAGCGTATAGAGGCTACGCCTAACCCAGCCTAAATATATTTTTCTCTCACATAATAATGGAAAGTTCCACGGGAAATCCAATTTTATATACTGCTGACGGGATACCGCTCAAGATTAGTTTGGTGCGAGCACAACGCCGTAGTAAAATTATTGCTTTCTCAATGGTTTTGCCTCTGCTGATTTTTGTTCTGATTGTCTTTCTGATTCCAATTGCAGATATGCTGCTGCTGTCAGTGGATAATTCAGTAACCAAAAAAATACTGCCAAAATCAGTTGAAGCTTTGCAAAGTTGGGATGAAACTTCCGGTGATCTTCCTGACGAAGTAGTATTTGCTGCAATGGTTGATGAAATAAAAAGTGCCAAAGCAGCGAAGAAACACACTAAAATAGGACAACGTTTTAACTATGAAAGTTCCGGTTTTGCAAGCTTGTTCAGAAAAGCTGGACGAAAAGTAAAACGAATCAAGGAGCCACCTTTCAAAGAAGCTCTGATAAAAACTGACAAACGTTGGGGGCAAGTTCACATATGGCAGGTCATCAAGCAATTCTCACCAAGATATACTGAGGGCTATTACTTGGCCGCACTGGATTTCAAACGTGATCCTACCACCGGCAACATTGAATCTCTTCCAAAAAAAGATAGTATTTACTTAAAACTTTTTTGGAGAACTATGATGCTGAGTTCTCTCATTACATTTCTGACCTTTATTATCGGCTTTCCTTTAGCCTATATGCTAGCCTCTGTATCTACTCGTTTGAGTAATATTCTTATAATATTTGTCCTTTTGCCATTTTGGACTTCACTTCTTGTGCGTACAACTTCCTGGATTGCTCTTTTACAGCAAGAAGGGGTAATCAATGACTTTCTGGTTTTAGTCGGCCTCATTGGCAATGACGGACGCTTGGCAATGATTCACAACGCCACAGGCACTGTAGTAGCTATGACACACATTTTATTGCCTTTTATGATTTTACCCCTTTTCAGTGTAATGAAAACAATTCCAAAATCATATGTCAGAGCAGCTGTTTCTTTGGGTGCACATCCATGGAAGGCTTTTTGGAAAGTTTATTTCCCAAACACAGGATCAGGAATTGGTGCAGGTTCAATTTTGGTTTTCATCATTGCTATTGGATATTACATCACTCCGGCACTGGTTGGAGGAAGTTCTGGAACCTTTATCAGCAATAGAATAGCCTATCACATTTCAAGTTCTCTTAACTGGGGACTAGGTGCTGCTCTCGGTGTGATTTTACTTGGAATAGTTTTAGCCCTATTTGTTCTTTATGATCGAATTGTAGGAATTAATAACATGAAGTTAGGTTAATTATGAGTTCTTTGCCTCCTTATTTTTCTATCCCAGAAAAGATCTGGCACTACACATTTTGGGTGATATGCGGTGCTGTGCTGTTTTTTTTGATTTTTCCGCTGCTCGTAATTACCCCGCTTTCTTTTAATGCAGTTCCGTTTTTTACTTTTACTAAGGAAATGCTGGCTTTTGATCCTGCAGGTTATTCCTTGGTATGGTATGAAGAATTTTTTACCAGCTTGAACTGGCAGGGAGCCATCCGAAACTCAGTCATAATTGCCTTTTTTTCTACAATCATTGCAACTTTCCTGGGAACTTTGGCTTCATTAGGACTTTCCCGTCCGCAAATGCCATATCGGACTTTATTGATGAGTCTTTTGATTTCACCAATGATTGTTCCTCTCATTATAGCTGCTGCGGGGATGTTCTTTTTTTATAGTCGTATTGGGTTGCAGGGTACTCATTTAGGAGTGATACTAGCTCATGCTGTGTTAGGTACACCTTTTGT
>Ga0066373_10000137_pt1 | contig 12543 bp, 9 predicted proteins | sample Knorr_S15_td_O2m_FD_71216 | JGI IMG/M metagenome (GOLD analysis project Ga0066373, IMG submission 71216) | Marine microbial communities from Southern Atlantic Ocean transect - Knorr_S15_td_O2min_ad_340m_LV | ecosystem: Environmental > Aquatic > Marine > Oceanic | place: Southern Atlantic ocean... | reverse complement strand
TCCGCCCAGGGTCGTGCGGTCGATGGTCTCGGGTACGGCATCGGCGGCGAACCAGGCGCCCCGGTCGTCGGCACCGAACCCGGTGACGGTGAGGCAGCAGCCGTCGACGGCGATGGAGGAACCCATGGCCACGTCGTCGAGTACGACGTCGGCGCCGACGACCAGGCGACGGCCGTCGCCATTGTCGTGCGCCTCGCGCACGATGCCCGTCTCCTCAACGATGCCGGTGAACATCTGGTGCTTCCCCGAATGGTCGTGCCCCGGGGTGACACGACGGGAGTGCAGTGAAGGGACGGTCGGACGCCCCGGCCCGGTGGGCCGTGGCACCGTTGCGTCGCTTCTCGTGTCCTCTCCCATCCGGACTGTGACCGTCGGCCCAGGATTCGCACCTGATCGGCCCCCGACTCGCCCCGAAGGAAGAGACGGGGGTTCGCGGACTGCGCCACGTACCACCCTTCCGAACTCGTGAAAGGGGGCGGAGGCTCACCGCCGGTCGGGACTTTCACCCAAACCCCGAGGACTCTGTTGTGGTGCCGGACGGAGTGTCCGGCCCGATCACCCTACCGGTGGGCCACGGAGGAGTGCCTGTCCGCCCTACCAGAGGCCGAGAAGGCGTCCGGCGAGCCCGAGAACGGCTACGACGAGTACCGGGCGCACGACCCGTTCGCCGCCAGCGACCGTGATGTGGGCCCCCACGGCACCACCGGCGGCGAAGCCGAGGGCGAGGACGAGGGCGGGGCCCCAATCGACACGACCGCCCACGATGAACACGGGCAGCGCCGTGAGGGTGACGACGAGGATCACCAGCACCTTGATGTTGTTGGCGACCACCAGGTCGAGTCCCGACCGGGACAAAGCCAACACCAGCAGCAGGCCGATCCCCGCCTGGAAGGCGCCTCCGTAACAGCCCACGAGGAAGAACACCATGGCCGTGACCGACATGGGCCAGGCCGCAGGGCCTTCTGCTGCACGCGGTACCTTCGGTGGCCGCAGGGCGAGCAGCAGCAACGGGACCATCAGGATCCCGAACGCACGCTCGAACGTCTCGTCCGCCAGGCGGGAGACGAGGATCGACCCGGTCAGGGAGCCGGCGACGACCGGAAGGAGGACCGGCAACATCCGCGACACCCCTGACATGCCCAGACGCCGGAATGACACCGCCGCCATGGTGTTGGACGCAAGGATCCCCACCCGATTCGAACCGTTCGCCACGTTGCCCGGCACACCCGCCATGACGAGCAGTGGCACGGTCAGCAGCGAACCACCCCCGGCCATGGTGTTCACCGTGCCGGCCACCAGTCCGCCGGCCAGCAACAGGATGACGTCGGCGGGATCCACGGATCAGGCCAGGGCTGTGCGTGCAGCGTCGACGTCCCGGTGGAGCTGCTCCACGAGGTCGTCGAGGCCTGCGAACACCTGCTGCGGTCGCAGCAGTTCCACGACGCGCACCTGCACGGGCTCACCATAGAGGTCACCGTCGAAGTCCAGAAGGTACGCCTCGAGGAGTCGGTCGCCGTCATCGTAGAAGTGCGGCCGCGTGCCGAGCGAGATCGCTGCGGCGTGGACCGAACCGTCCGCACGCTCGAACCACCCGGCAAACACACCGTCCTCAGGGAGCAGGACCGAGCGGTCGACCCGGACGTTGGCCGTGGGAAAGCCGAGTTTCCGACCGCGCCCGTCACCCCGGTCGACCTTCCCCCGGACCTCGTACGGGCGGCCCAGCATGGCGTTCGCCCGCCTCAGGTCTCCCCGGGCCAGGGCCCTGCGGATGAACGTGGACGAGACCTGCTCGTGGTCGCGGGCCGGCATGCCGTCGAGGCCCACGAGGCTCAGGCCCAGAACCTCGAAGCCGTGTTCCTCCCCCATCGAGCGCAGAAGCGCGACGTTGCCGAGCCGCTGGTAGCCGAAGTGGAAGTCCTCGCCGACGACGACGACCTTCACCCCCAGGCAGTCGATCAGGACTTCGGTGACGAAGTCCTCGGCGGTCTCGAGTGCCCGTGCATCGTCGAACGGGACCACGACGGTTGTGTCGACACCCGTGGTCGACAGTTGCTCGAGTTTCTGGTCGAGGTCCGTCAGCAGCAGCGGCGCCGACTCGGGACGCACGACCGACGCCGGATGCCGGTCGAAAGTGACAACCGCCGACTGCAGTCCACGTTCGCCGGCGATGCGGCACACCTCGGCGATGATCTGGCGATGGCCACGGTGCACGCCGTCATAGGCCCCGATGGTGACCACCGACCCCGGCGAGGTCGGGTCGTCGGGCGTCAGCGTTCGGCGGGTCTCCACCGCGCCCACGCTACCGACCGGGGTGGTGGGGGTCGTCCACCCGGCGGCGCCCGCTCAGCCGACGAGGACCACGGCCGGCTTGGTGCGGTCCTCGTACGGCTCGTAGACGGCCAGCAGAATGCCGTCGGCATCATGCACGGCCCACGGTCCATCGCCCTCTGTGCCCAGGCGTTGGCGGTCGAGGACCTTCCCGTATCCGACATCGACGGCGAGTTCGGCGTCGACCACGAGGCCTGTCAGGTGGCGGACGCCGGCTGCCGGCGGCAGCAGTTCCGGCGAATCCATCGATCGGGCTCCGTCGATCGTGAACGAACCGACCGACAGCCGTCGCAGTCCTGTCAGGTGGGCGCCACCGCCGAGAGACGTGCCAAGGTCGGCGGCCAGCGTCCGGACGTAGGTCCCCGACGAGCACTCGACGTCCGCCTTCCAGACCTGGGGGTCCTCGGTCGGCGTCACGTCGAAACGGTGGACGGTGACCGGGCGCGGGGCCCGCTCGACCTCGCCACCCTCCCGGGCGATCTCGTGCAACCTGCGGCCTCCCACCTTCACGGCGGAGAACATCGGAGGCACCTGTTCGATGTCTCCGGTCAACTGCCGTGCGGCGCGCCAAACGTCGTCCTGCACGACGCCCGACATGTCGTGCACCGCCGTCACCTCGCCTGCAGCGTCGAGCGTCGTCGTCTCAGTTCCGAGCACGATGGTGGCCGTGTAGCGCTTGGGGAGGAGCGTCAAGTACCGGAGCAAGCGGGTTGCCCGTCCGACGCCGAGGACCAGCACGCCGGTCGCATCGGGGTCAAGAGTGCCCGAGTGGCCGACCTTGCGGGTTCCGAGCACCTTGCGCGACCGAGCCACGACGTCGTGGCTGGTCCAGCCCGCAGGCTTGTCAACAACGACGATGCCGTCGGGGCCCCGGGGCCGATCAGCCATCCTCGTCCTGGAGTCCACGGAGGATGTCCTCGATCCGTTCCGCCGACCGGGCAGCCTCGTCGACCCTGAACACGAGCGGAGGGGTCCTCCGGAGGCGGGCACGATCGGCGATGGCCCGCTGGAGGCGGGACCGATGCTCCCCGAGGGCCTCGATCACCTCGTCGTCGGCCGCTCCACCCGTCACGTAGACCTTCGCCTGGCTGAGGTCACGGTCGGTGTCGACCCCCATGACAGTCACCAGGTCGAGCCGCACGTCGTCGATGCGCTCGAGTTCCTCCGCAAGGAGACGGGTGAGGAGTTCGTTGAGACGGTCGGTGCGGTCGAACCCACGTGGAGTTCCACTGCTGCGTTGCCGGCTGCGTGCCATGGTCCGCTACGAGCGGGCGATCTCCCGCTCGTCGTACGTCTCGATGACGTCGCCGTCTTTGAGGTCCTGGAAGTCGGAGAGCCCGATGCCGCACTCGAAGCCGGACTGCACCTCGCGGACGTCGTCCTTGAAGCGTCGGAGCGACTTGATCTCGCCCTTCCAGATGATGGTGCCCTCGCGCAGGAAACGGACCTTGCTGCCCCGGGTGATGGTTCCGTTCTGGACGTAACAGCCCGCGATCTTGCCGATCTTCGGGACCGAGAAGATCTCGCGGACCTCGGCATCGCCGGTCACGACCTCCTCGAACTCGGGAGCCAGCATGCCGAGCACGGCGGACTCGATGTCGTCGAGCAGTTGGTAGATGACCTCATAGGTACGGATCTCGACCTGCTCGGCCTCGGCGAACTCGCGGACCTTGCGGTCGGGCCGCACGTTGAAGCCGATGATCGTGGCGTTCGAGGCTCCGGCCAACTGGATGTCATTCTCGGTGATCCCACCAACCGCCCGGTGCACGAAGGCCAACTTGACGTCGTCGCGTTCAAGTCGACGGAGACTGTCGCAGACCGCCTCGAGGGAACCATTGACATCGGTCTTGACCACCAGGTTCAGCCTTGCGGCCTCCCCCCTCTGGATCTGTTCGAAGACGTCCTCCAGGCGGGCACCACCGGAGAGTGCATGGGCGTCACGTCCGATATTGGCCTGGCGCTTGTAGTGCGAGCGCTTCTCGGCAACGCGGCCGGCAACCTTCTCGCTGGGGGCCACCACGAACCGGTCGCCCGCCTCGGCGACATCGGAGAGTCCCAGCACCTCGACGGGTGTCGACGGACCGGCCTCCTTGACCTGTCGGCCCTGGTCGTCGATGAGTGCCCGGACGCGACCCCAGGCCGCGCCGGCCACCAGCGGGTCACCGACCCGAAGCGTTCCGGACTGTACGAGGATCGTTGCCACCGAGCCGCGACCGACGTCGAGGTGTGACTCGAGCACGACGCCCTGCGCACGGCCGTCCGGTTCGGCTCGAAGGTCCTCGACTTCGGCGATGGCGCTCAGGTTCTCGATCAGGTCGTCGACACCCAGACCCTGGAGAGCGGACACTTCGACGGTGACCGTGTCGCCGCCCCACGCCTCGGGAACGAGCTCGTGCTCGGCCAGTTGCGTGAGCACTCGCTGCGGCTCGGCATTGTCGCGGTCGATCTTGTTGATGGCCACCACGATCGGAACATCGGCCGCCCGTGCGTGGTCGATCGCCTCGATGGTCTGTGGCATCACACCGTCATCCGCTGCGACGACCAGCACCACGATGTCGGTGGCGACGGCACCCCGGGCACGCATGGCGGTGAAGGCGGCGTGGCCGGGGGTGTCGATGAACGTGACGAACCTTCCGTCCTTCTCGATCTGGTAGGCGCCGATGTGCTGGGTGATGCCGCCGGCCTCACCGTCAACCACGTTCGCGTCTCTAATCCTGTCGAGCAGGGTCGTCTTGCCGTGGTCGACGTGGCCCATCACGGTCACGATCGGCGGCCGGATCGGTGAGTCCTCGTATTCCTCCTCGGCGACCTCGAGCAGGGCCAGCAGTTCGATCTCCTGCTCCTCACCGGGGTCGACGAGCCGGACCTCGGCACGGATCTCGGCGACGAAGAGTTCGATCATGTCGTCGGAGAGCGACTGGGTCGCCGTGACCATCTCGCCCTGCTGCATGAGGAACCGGACAACGTCCGCAGATGTCCGGTTCAACTTCGGGCCGAGGTCCTGTGCGGTGGAGGAGCGTTCGATCACGACCTCGCCCTCAGGGACTGGGGCGTCCTCGGACGTGTAGGCCGGCATGTCCATGGGTTGAAGCTCTTCGCGGCGGCGACGGCGCCGTCCACCGCGCCGGGGGGGACGCCGACCGCCGGGCCCACCGGGACGACCACCGGGGCCACCGGGACGACCACCGGGGCCACCGGGACGACCACCGGGGCCACCGGGGCCACCGGGACGACCACCGGGGCCACCGGGACGACCACCGGGGCCACCGGGGGGAGGAACGGTCCGACGACCCGAGGGACCGTCGCCCGATCCTCCCGGGGAACGGCGAAGAACGCCGGGGGGCGGCGGGATCGGCTTGCCACCGGGAGGCGGCGGGATCGGCTTGCCCTCCTTGGACAATGGGGGCGTGACCCCGGGTGGACGCAGGTGGACGTCGCCGGGGGCTCCGACCCTGGCGGCTGGATCCGGGATGCTCAGCTCCTCGGCGGGGGCTGCCGACGCCGTCTCGGGTGCCACCTCGGTGACACGGCGCGGCGGCGTTGCCGAACCACTCGACGAGAACACCCGCTTCGGGGGTGCTGGTTCCGGCTCCGGCTCCGGGACCGGTTCGGGCTCCGGCTCCGGCTCCGGCTCGGGCTCCGGCTCGGGGACCGGCTCGGGCTCCGGCTCGGGCTCCGGCTCGGGGACCACCTCGGGGACCGGCTCGGGCTCCGGCTCGGGCTCCGGCTCGGGGACCACCTCGCGGATGAGCCCGTCCTTCGCAGCCCGACGGCGCACACGGTCGCCCTGGGCTTCGACGATTCCGGACGAGTGGCTCTTGACCCCGATGCCGAGGATCTCGCAGAGGTCCAGGACCTCCTTGTTCTCCATCCCCAGTTCGCGCGCCAGCTCGTACACGCGGATGTTCTTCGGCACGGTGTTGTCGACGTCCTGTTTCTGGTCGTTTGGTCTGAGCGATCCGGTAATCAGACCCATCGGGCCGATGGCCGACGCTATCGCTTAAGCGGCCCGTTCACCCGCAGGACGACGGGACAACCCCCGACTTCCCACCGGATTCCGGCAGACAGATCGACCCACCGAGTCCGTCGGACAGGAGGGCCTCGATCGCTTCGTGGGGAATGTCCGCACGGAGAGACCGCCCGAAAGCACGCCCCTGTTTCGCTGCATCGGCACAGTCGGCGGTGGGACACAACCAGGCACCGCGACCGGGATGACCGGCACCGATGAGGATGCATCCGTCAGAGGCGGACCAGGCGATCCGGACCAGGTCGGCGGCTGACAACCGACGCCGACAGCCGATGCACGTCCGCTCGGACACGGACCGGATCAGGTGCTCGTCTCGGGATCGTCCTCCTCAACGGGAACATCCTCAACGGGAACATCCTCAACGGGAACATCCTCAACGGGAACATCCTCAACGGGAACATCCTCAACGGGAACGGTAGCTTCCAGCGTCTCGCTTTCGGATGTCGCCTCCCCGGGCTCCTCCGCGGGATCCACGGCGGACTCGACCCACTGGCCGGCCGAAACGGCCGGTCCGCCCTCGGCGGGCCGCCAGACCTGTTCACCGGTCTCCTCATCGACCACCCACTCGCCGTCGGCCCAGTCGACTTCGGCGTAGGCGGCCTCCTCGGCGACCTGGGTCTCGCTCTTGATGTCGACGCGCCATCCCGTCATGCGGGCAGCCAGGCGGGCGTTCTGGCCCTCCTTGCCGATCGCCAGGGACAACTGAAAGTCGGGAACGATCACGGTGGCGGTCCCCGACTCCTCGTCGATGAGAACGTCCTTGACCTTGGCCGGCGAGAGAGCCTTCATCACGAAGTCGACCGGGTCCTCGGAGAACGGGACGATGTCGATCTTCTCGCCACGAAGCTCATTCACGACCATGCGCACGCGGGCGCCACGCGCTCCGACGCAGGCGCCGACGGGATCCACGTTCGGGTCGTTGGAGGCAACCGAGATCTTCGTACGGTGCCCAGGCTCGCGGGCACAGGCCTTGATCTCGACGACGCCATCGGCGATCTCCGGGACCTCGAGCTCGAAGAGGCGCTTGATCAGGCCGGGGTGGGTCCGACTGACGACGATCTGCGGCCCCTTGGCGGTCTTGCGGACCTCGACGATGTAGGCCTTCAGGCGCGTGTTGGCCTCGGGCCGCTCGTACGGCACCTGCTCGGCCTGGGGCAGCAGCGCCTCGACCCGACCCAGGTCGAGCAGGGTGTAGCGGGCATCCGTCTGTTGGATCATGCCGGTGACGATGTCACCCTCCCGACCTGCGTACTCCTCGTACTTCAGGTCGCGCTCGGCCTCGCGGATCCGCTGCGTCATGACCTGGCGGGTGGTTTGCGCCGCTATCCGGCCGAAGTCGTCCGGCGTCACGTCAAACTCGTCGCCGATCGGCTCGCCCTCCTCGTCAAGGTCCTGGGCGAACACCCGGATCTCCATGGTGTCCGGGTCGATCGTGACCCACGAGAACTCATGTGCTCCCGGTGAGCGCTTGTAGGCGGTCTCGAGGGCATCGGCCAGGGCTGCGAACAGCGCGTCCAGCGGAACATCTCGGTCCGTGGCCAGCGCCTGGAGCGCCTCCATCATGTCCGGGTTCATCGTCCGATCTCGCTTTCGTCGATTGTGTGACGGTCCCTCAAGCCTCGGGTCGCTTCGGACCCTGATGTCCACTCGACGACCGTGCGCGCCTTCTGGATCTCGTCGTGGCGGAGAACGCGCACGACGTCCTCCGTTGTCCGTACCGTGATTCCACCCTCGTCTGCGGCCTCCAGGGTCCCCTGAACCCGACGGTCGCCGCCGGCATCGGGCCGCGTCTTCACCGTCACGGTCGAGCCGATCGCCCGCACGAAGTGGTCGGGTCGCTTGAGGGAGCGCTCGAGGCCCGGGCTGCTGACCTCGAGCGTGTATCGACCCTTCACCGGGTTCTCGTGGTCGAGCGCCCGGGACACCTCACGGGTGAGGGAAGCGATGGCGTCCATGCCCACGCCGTCCGGGTGGTCGACCGTGACGCGGATGACTCCGCCCTCGTACTCGACATCGAGCAACTCGACGCCGACACGGTCGCACAGAGGCGCGACGAAAGAACTGACCCGGTCGGTCACACCCATCGCTCCTCCTGCTCGTTCTTGCTGGCACCGGCGCCGACGTCCGGACCACTTCTCGTCTTCATACCTCGCCCGGAAAGACAAGAGACGTGGGCAAAGCCCACGTCTCGTCCCCGAACGATTTACGTGCAGCGGCAGCATATACCCCTGTCAGCCCTCCCGACCAATGGCCCCGTACGACTCGAAGATCGCCGTCTCAGGCGATCCGGCTGCGGATCCTCTCGATCCGGGCCCCGCCGTCGTTGACGTCGTCACCCTGCTCGGCGAGCAGGACCCTGCGGTCCCGCTCCGCCTCCCGGGCGGCCCGGTCGGTGTCGACCCGTGCCAGCGCCGCATCGGCACCGTGTTCGTGGATGAACTCCGCCCACTCGACCAGGACGTCGACCATCTCATCCTCGTCGACCACGGCCGCGTTCTGTCCCTTGACGAAGAGGTGGCCGCGTCGACGCCCGGCGGCAATGCCGAGGTCGGCATCCCTTGCCTCACCCGGCCCGTTCACCACGCAACCCATGATCGCCACCTGGAGCGGAATCTCGCGATCGGCGAACACAGCCATGGCCTCCTCGGCAACGGCGACCACGTCGATCTCCGCACGGCCACAGCTGGGGCAGGCGATGAGGTCGACGTTCTTGCGCTCCCGCAGGCCCAGCGCCTCGAGCAACTGCCGGCCGGCACGGGCCTCCTCGACGGGATCGGCAGTGAGCGAGTAGCGGATCGTGTCACCGATGCCCTCGGCCAACAGGGTGGCGATTCCGGCGGTGGACTTGAGCAGCCCAGCCGGCGGAGGGCCCGCCTCGGTCACGCCGAGGTGGAGCGGGTGGTCGGTGACCTCTGCCAACTGTCGATAGGCCTCGATCATGATCGGCACGCTCGAGGCCTTCACGGAGATCTTGATCAGGTCGAAGCCGACCTCGGCGAAGTAGCCGATCTCGGCGAGCGCCGACTCCACCATCGCCTCCGGCGTCACCCGACCGCCGTGCTTCTCGTAGAGGTCCGGATGCAGGGAACCTCCATTGACACCGATGCGGATGGGCACCCCACGGTCACGGGCCTCGGCCGCCACCAGACGGATGTGCTCAGGCTTGCGGATGTTGCCGGGGTTCAGCCGGAGGCAGTGCACCCCGGCCTCCAGGGCGGCCAGCGCCATTCGGTACTGGTGGTGAATGTCGGCGACGATCGGCACCGGCGACCGCGGGATGATCCGGGCCAGCCCCTCGGCCGCCTCGATCTCGTTGCACGTGCACCGCACGATGTCGGCACCGGCCATGGCCAGGTCGTAGATCTGCTGGAGGGTCGCCTCATGGTCCGCCGTGCGCGTCACGGTCATCGACTGGACGCTGATCGGTGCACCACCACCAACCGGTACATCGCCGACCATCACCTGCCTCGTGGTGCGCCGGGGAAACGCTGCTGTGACCTCCACGCCCCGAAGGCTACCGGTGGCTGACAACCGCCCCTGATCGGCTGCTATGGGCAATCCGCCGATCCCGTCAGAAGAAGGCGAGCGGGTCGACGATGTCCCGGTAGAGGGCGATCAAGGCGAGGGCGAGGAGGAACGCGACAACCGCCCAGGTGAGTGGAGCCAACTTGGCGGCATCGGCGATGTGACGTCGCCCACCCCGGGACCGCAGGCGCTCATAGGTGGCAATGGCGATGTGGCCACCATCGAGCGGCAGCAGTGGAACGAGGTTGAACACGCCGACGAACACGTTCACGAGCACGAGGAACCACAGGAAGTTGTAGACACCCGAGTCGAACACCGCATCACCGAGCCGCACGACCCCGTAGATCGAGAGCAACCGGTTGTCGTCGACCGGATCGGCCGTCGTGACGCCGAGTTCGCCCTGTCCACTGCCGGACTCGACCGCTCCGCCGACGAACCCCGAGAGGCCGCCGGGCGTGAAGAATCGGACCAGCGCGTCGGCGGACATCCACAGCAGGTCGCCCACCGTGGTCGCCGCCTCCGTGACCGCCGTGACGGGACCCAAACGAACCATCGGATGCCTGGGGGAGATGCCGAAGAAGCCGACCACCGCTGCCGCCTCGGTGGGCAGCCGACGCGCCAGGGTCGTAAGTCCTACGGTCGCGTCATCGCTTCGACGCACGGTCAGTTGGTGCGTCGCTCCGACCTCGACGAGTGTCTCGACATCGGACCAGGTGGCGGTCGCCACTCCGTCCACGGCGATGATCCGGTCGCCGGGGAACAGCCCCGGGAATGCGGCGGCCCCGCTGCCGGTCAGGCGCTCTCCGATGGCCACCGACCGGATCAGGTGGACGCCGTTTCGTTCAAGCTCGACCGAGACCACCCGGCCCGGCACCGACCGGACGACCTCACCGAACCGTTCGAAGTCCGCCACCGTTCGACCGGCGACGGCCAGGATCCGGTCGTCGGCCTGGATGCCCGCCGCCTCGGCAGCAGTGCCAGGAACGACCGAGCCGACGGTCCAGTCGTCGGCATCGGGGCGGCCCATCCCGATGAAGATGGCCACCAGCAGCACGACTGCCAACAGGAACTGCATGCCCGAGCCGGCCACCGCGAGCGCAATCCGCTTCGGGTACGACTGGTGCCGGTACGTCCGGTGCTCGAGTGCCGGATCCACCTCGTCCAAATTGGTCATCCCCGTGACCCGGACGTAGGCCCCTGCGGGGATCGCCTTCACGCCGTACTCGGTCTCACCCCGATGAACGGACCACACCCGGGGCCCGAACCCGATGAAGAACTCCGTGACCTGCATGCCCGTCCGCCGGGCCACGAGAAAGTGGCCCAGTTCGTGTACGACCAGCATGCCGACGAACGAGAGCACGACGGCCAGCAGTGAAAGGCCGAACAAGAGGCCAAAGGCGAGCGTCCCCCCGACCAGCAGCAGGAGTCGGACCCGCCGGTCGCCGACGGTCAGCGGCTGCTGCGTCACGATCGACCAGCCAGCCGGGCCGAGGTGGCCTCACGGGCCCTCGCATCGGCGTCGAGGACAGCCTCGACGCTGTCGGCCTCGAGGCCCGGCCAGCCCTCAAGGACATCGGCGAGCACCTCTGGGATCCTCGCCCAGGGCAGACCACCCTCAAGGAAGGCCGCCACGACGACCTCGTTGGCGGCGTTCAACCAGGCTGGTGCCGTGGCCCCCAGGCGGCCTGCGGCGAAGGCCAGGTCGAGGCACGGGAACGAAGTCCGGTCGGGCGGCTCGAAGTCGAGGCGCGAGGCCTCGCTCCAGTCGATCATGCCGAAGGGCAGGTCGAGTCGATCGGGATAGGCCAGCGCGTACCCGATACAGAGACGCATGTCGGGCCGGGACAACTGTGCCATCGTCGTTCCGTCCACGAAGGTCACCATCGAGTGGACGATCGACTGCGGGTGCACGACCACGTCGATCCGGTCATATTCGACATCGAAGAGTTCGTGCGCCTCGATGACCTCGAGCCCCTTGTTCATGAGCGTCGACGAGTCGATGGTGACCTTGGGGCCCATCGACCAGGTCGGGTGGGCGAGTGCCTCCTCGATGGTCACCTCGGCCAACTCCTCGCTGGACCGACCGCGGAACGGGCCACCGGATGCCGTGAGCACCACCCGGTCGACGGCGCCCCGACCGTCGTCACCACGCAGGCACTGGTGGACCGCACAATGCTCGCTGTCGACCGGCAGCAGTTCGGCGCCGGGCGTGTTCCGTGCCTCGCGCACGACCGGTCCGGCGGCGATGAGGGACTCCTTGTTGGCGAGGCACAGTCGTCGCCCCGATTCGAGGGCGGCAAGGGTGACCGGGAGCCCGGCGAATCCCACCACGCCGTTGACTACCACCTCGGCAGTCGAGGCTGCCTCGGCCAGCGCCGACCCTCCTGCCAGGACCTCGGTTCCGACGGGAACGCGGTCGACCAGTTCGGAGGCGAGCGAGGCATCGGCGATCGCCACTACCGGTGGTCGAAAGCGCTCCGCCTGCTCGACGAGGAGGTCGACGGACCGGGCCGCACCGATCGCTACGACTTCGTACCGGTCCGGCCGGGCTACCACGATGTCGAGCGTCTGGGTACCGATTGACCCGGTCGATCCGAGCACCGCCACACTCGTCAAGGACTCACCACGCGTCGCTTCGAGGGAGGACGCTTCGTCGCCATGCG
>Ga0066373_10000133_pt1 | contig 12648 bp, 9 predicted proteins | sample Knorr_S15_td_O2m_FD_71216 | JGI IMG/M metagenome (GOLD analysis project Ga0066373, IMG submission 71216) | Marine microbial communities from Southern Atlantic Ocean transect - Knorr_S15_td_O2min_ad_340m_LV | ecosystem: Environmental > Aquatic > Marine > Oceanic | place: Southern Atlantic ocean... | reverse complement strand
GCGACCGGGCGGCCCTCGGCCAGGGCGTGTTCGAGCTGCTCGATTCGTCGAACCAGGTCTTCGAGGGTCGATGCATCGACGGGCGGCGAACCGGGTGTGCTGCCAGTCGACGTCGCCAACCGAACCAGGGCGACCTCGAGGTCCACCCGAGGATCGGGCGCCCGGCGCATGTCGACCAGGGCGGTGCCGAGCACCTCGAGTGCCCTCGTGATCGTGGCCGGGGAAAGGGACTCCGCGAACGACTCGGCTCGGGACCGGTCGTCGTCGGAGAGTTGGTCGGGCGGCACGCCCATGCGGACGAGGAAGGCATCGCGCAGTGCCGACAGCAGTGCCTCACCAAGGACCCGGGGCTCCCGTCCACGCGAGACACCCGTGGCGATCGCCCCCAGTGCTGCTGCTGCGTCCGAGTCGGCGATGGCGGCAAGCAGTTCGGCGGTCGTGGTGTCGTCGGGAACGGCCCCACCCGCCACAGCCCGGTCGAGGGCAGAGAGCGCGTCGCGTGCCGAGCCGCGACCGGCCCGCACCGCATGTGCCTGACCCTCCTCGTCCACGTCGAGGCCGGCGTCGGTGACCACGTCGGCAATCAGCGATGCGATCTCACCGGCCGACAGCAGGCCCAGCTCGAGGTGCTGGGACCGGCTACGGATGGTCTCGACGACCTTGTGGGGTTCGGTGGTTGCGAGCACGAACACGACGTGGCCGGGCGGTTCCTCGAGCGTCTTGAGCAGGGCGTTCTCGGCCCCCGGGGTGAGCATGTGGACCTCGTCAAGGAGGTACACCTTCGTCCGGCCCGGAGTGCCGAGGGCGACCTTGGCAAGGAGGTCGCGGATGTCATCGACCTTGTTGTTGGATGCGGCGTCGAGCTCGTGCAGATCGAAGGACCGGCCGGCGTCGATGGCTAGGCACGACTCGCACCCGCAGCAGGGCTCGCCATCGGCCAGCGCCGTGCAGTTGAGTGCCTTGGCGAGGATCCGGGCGGCGGTGGTCTTGCCGGTGCCCCGGGGCCCGCTCAGGAGGTAGGCGTGGTGGACGCGATCCTCGCTCACGGCGTTGCGGAGCGCAGCGACGACGTGGTCCTGCCCCCGGATCTCGTCGAACCGGCGCGGTCGGTAGCGGCGGTAGAGGGCCGTGTACTCCATACACCGCTCACCCTACAGCGGCCCTGCGACACGCCCGGGGGCGTGCCGCTGGCCACCACACGGCGGAGGGAGTGGGATTCGAACCCACGGTGACCAAGGGCCACACACGCTTTCCAAGCGTGCCGATTCGTCCGCTCTCGCATCCCTCCGGGGAACCGCCCGAGGCGGAATCCGGGGGCAAGGCTAGCGGCCGCCTTTCCAACGGGCGCAGGATCTGGCGGTTGTGGATATCGTTTCGATACACACCCGCCTTCGAGTGTGGCGGTCGGGTCCTGTGCGACCGGGGCCCGTGAACCGGGTCAGGGCCGGAAGGCAGCAGCTCTCAGCGGAACCCCCGGGGTGCCGCAGATCGCCTGGCCGCCACGCTCGAAGGCGGGTGTGGCGCGTCCCGCACCTATCGTCGCCGTCATGGACGACGAAGCGCTCATGGACCTCGCCCTCGACGAGGCCCGCCTGGCAGCTGCCGACGGCGAGGTCCCCATCGGTGCGGTGGTCGTCGTCGACGGCGAAGTCGTCGCCCGACGCCACAACGAGCGGGAGGCCACCGGCGACCCCACGGCCCACGCCGAGGTTCTGGCACTCCGAGACGCCGCAGAGGCCTTCGGCTCGTGGCGGCTCGAAGGAGCCACGCTCGTGGTCACGCTCGAGCCCTGCCCGATGTGCGCCGGTGCCGCATGGGCGGCGCGAATCGGACGGGTCGTGTACGGCGGGGCAAACCTCGACGCCGGGGCGCTGGGTTCCCTCTACCACCTGGGGACCGACCCCCGCCTGAACCATGAGTTTCCCGTAACCCACGGCGTGCGCGAGGAGGAATGCCTCGACCTCCTGGTGGACTTCTTCGCCGATCGCCGCTGACCAGGTTCCGAACACCGTTGGCCGGATTCCGGCCGCTGGCTAGCCTCATCGGTGGAAGGTTGCCAGAGCGGACGAATGGGGCGGCCTCGAAAGCCGTTGTGGCCTCCGGGTCACCATGGGTTCAAATCCCATACCTTCCGCCACGTCGATGACCCCGGCGGTTCCCAGGAACCACGCCGGGGTCATCACGCGTCAGGGACCGAATCCCGAACGTGCGCTCAGTCGGCCTGGTAAGCGGTCGCCTTCGGCTTGACGGGGCGAGCGAACCACAGCGGTCGGCGCAGGCCGTCGGGGCCGGGACCGGGACGCGTCTTGGCCAGCCACTCCTCGAACACGGCGTGTGAGGCCTCGGTGTCGACCACGACGTCGCCGTAGGCGTCGCCGAGCTGTGCCGGGCCGACCGTCACCCGCTGCAACCAGCAATGCATGCCGCTGACCGGGTCGGGCTGCACGGGGAAGGTCAGGTTCTGGTGGACGCCCGTGTCGGACCACCAGATGCGGCCGGTGTCCGGCTCGTCGCTGTCGTACGGCTGGTTGCCGTGCTCGCGGCGCAGGCGCCAGCGGCCGTCGGACTCCCGCTCGACCGACGCCTTTCCGGCACCCCAGGAGCGGGCCTTGTCCTCGTCGAGGCGCCAACGGCCCATGTGGTGGCTGGCCGCCACGACACCGGGTCGAATGCCCTCGGTGCGCCATGCGGCGATCACGAAGTGTCCGATCCGGGTGGTGATCCGGACGAGCCCGTTCTCCTCGATGCCGAGTTCCTCGGCGTCGCTGGGATGGACCCACAGCGGGTGGCGGTGGCTGATCTCGTTGAGCCACTCGGAGTTGGCCGAGCGTGTGTGGATCAGCGTCGGGATCCGGAAGGTGGGGACGAGGATCCGCTCGCCGGCAGCGAAGTCCAGGTCCTCCCAGTGGACGTGGCTCCTGATGAACGTCGGCGTGGCGTACTCGGGCCAGCCCCAGTCGCGCATCGTCTCCGAGAAGAGCTCGAGCTTCTTGGACGGCGTCGGGAAACCGAACTTGGCCTCACCGGCGATGTCGACCGCCGGCGAGCCATCGCCGATGAAGGGCATGTGGCCCTTGATCTCGTCGAGCGAGTCATACGAGCCGGCGGTCCCGGGCCTGCGGTAGACACCCTGGGCGTCCTTCTCGGTGCCGACCAGGTCGGCGTCGGCGACGTCGCGCTCGTAGACCCGGTACTGGTCGCCGGGCAGGGCGAAGGCGCCCTTGCGGCGCATGTACTCGAGCGGGGTGAGGCCCTCGGCCTCGGCCGCCTCGGGGAGGCCGGGGACCGAGCCCTCGAAGAGCATCGTGTAGTACTCGTCGAGCGTGAGCGGCGTGCCGGGGTTCTCCCGACTCTCGAACTGCCGGCGGATTCCGAGCGAGCCGTCGGGGTCGATGCGCCACGACAGGTCGATCCAGAACTCCTGCTCCTCCCACACCTCGCCGGGGTTGGCCTCGTGGGTGCGGTCGAACGACTCGCCCTCGAGTTCGCCGTGGCGGCGCAGCACCGGCTGGCGGAAGCCGATCCACATGCCGTTGTGGGTCTCGAAGCTGCCGACGTCGTGGCGTTCGGAGGCCACGCCCATGGGCAGCACGTAGTCGGCGTACCACGCCGACTCGTTCCAGGTCGGGGTGAGTGCCACGTGGCAGCCCACCTTCTCGGGGTCGGCAAGCACCTCCAGCCACGTGAAGCCATCGGGGTTGGTCCAGAGCGGGTTGTAGACCCGGGTGAAGTAGGTGTCGAGCTTCCCCCGACCGGACTTGAGGAAGTGCGGCAGCAGGACCGACAACTCGTGGTGGGTCAGCGGGTACTCGGCGGGCCAGGTCAGGTCGTTCCACTCGCCCTGCGGCTCGGGGTGGATCGGGGTGACCGGGATGAACTTGTTCCAGCCGTTGGCGTTGGTGCCGCCCTCGGTACCGACGCTTCCGGTGAGGACGGTGACGAACCAGAGGCAGCGTGACACCTGCCAGCCCCCCTCGTTGCCGGCCGACGCCGCCCGCCACGTGTGGCCGGCAAAGCCGCCGAGGCCCTCGCCGACCACCCGGGCGACCTCGCGGATGCGGTCCTCGTCGATGCCGCACACCCGGGCCGCCTCGGCCGGCGTGTACTCGGCGTAGTGGTCGAGAAGGGCGGGACCGACGTTGTCGAACACCGGATCGAGGTCGGGGCGAGTCTCGGCGAGGAACGTCTGCCAGTTGACCCAGCGCTCGACGAAAGCCCGGTCCCAGGTGTCGTTCTCGATGAGCAGTCGGGCGATGGCAAGCAGCAGGAACGCCTCGGTGCCCGGCCATGCCGAGAACCAGTGATCGGCCTGCGATGCCGTGTTCGACAGCCGCGGGTCGATGCAGACGATCGTGGCGCCGTTCTCCTTCCCCTCGAGGATCCGCTGGGCGTGCGGGTTGAAGTAGTGCCCGGCCTCGAGGTGCGAGGAGATGAGGAAGATGACCCTGGCATTGGCGAAGTCAGGCGACGGCCGGTCGAAGCCCATCCAGGTGGCGAAGCCGACCCGAGCGCCGCTGGAGCAGATGTTGGTGTGGCTGTTGTGGCCGTCGATCCCCCAGGCGTGCAGGACCCGCTCCATGTAGCTGTCGTCGCCCATCCGTCCCACGTGGTACATGACCTCGTGCCTCCGGTCCTCCCGGAAGGCCCGTCCGATGCGCTCGCCGATCTCGTCCAAGGCCTGGTCCCAGGTGATGCGCTCCCAGAGACCCTCGCCGCGGTCGCCGACCCGCTTCATGGGGTGGAGGATCCGCTCGGGATCCTCGACCTGATTGAGCGTGGCCGGACCCTTGGCGCAGTTGCGGCCCCGGCTGGCGGGATGGACGGGATTGCCCTCGAACTTGGCGATCTTCCCGGTGTCCTTGTCCACGTAGGCCAGGAGTCCGCAGTTGGCCTCGCAGTTGAAGCAGGTGGTCGGCACCAGGCGGAACCGGCGCTCGACCCTGCGGGGCCAGGCCTTGGCGTCGAGGGCCCGATGGTCGTCCCAGTTCTCCTCGGGCGGGTAGGCGTTCAACACGACGGCAACTCCTTCACGACAGCGGCACCGACTGGCCGGCCCGCACGTAGGCGTCCTCGTAGGCGAACAGGCCGACAAGGGCGCAGAGACCCCCGAGGGCCGACGGCACGGGGCCGAACGCCTCGAGCAGGAGGACGGGCGGGGTCAGCAGCAGCCACACCAGGAAGCGGGACCGCTGCGCCCCCCGGGTCAGGTCGGCAAGCGCCATCGTGACGTGCCGCGAGTGGCGGCGCCGGACTTCGATGGCCACGAGTCCGATGTTGGCGACGACACCGATCGCCAACATCACCTTCACCGCTCCGGTCTCGGGCACTTCCATGAACAGGTCCATGACGAGGGTCGCAGATCCGCCGGCGACCATCGCCTGCGCAAGGAGGACGGGGAGCAGCAGGCGTTCCTGCCAGAGGTCGCGGCCCTCGCACTGGAAGAACAGGAAGGCCGTGTAGCCGGCGGTACCGAGGGCCAGCAGCACCGTGGGGGCCACGAGGAGGAGCAGGACCCCGCCGGCATCCGCCAGGCCGGCGATCCACCAGGCGGCGAGGCACGCGGCGAAGCCGGCCAGGACGTAGGCACCCTTGACCAGCCAGGACGTGCGGTTGCCTCGGGTGAGGAGGTAGTGGAAGCGTCGAGGCTGCTTGAGGTCGCCCACCAGCAGGGCGCCGGTGAGGACGAGAAAGACCCCGGCGACCATCGGTGGCACGACGCCGACGGCGGCCTGTTCAGAGCCGTGGCCGAGCATCACCAGCAGCGATGCGACCAGCATCACACCGGCGGCGATCGCCTTGGTGACCAGGTAGCCGGAAACCATCGAACCCCAGGTGGGCTTGTGCTGGGTGGTGTAGACGGTGCGGGCCATGTCGGCTCCGTCGTCACGCGAAGGCGCTGCGGTGAGAGCCACGGGGGTCGGCGTGGAGTGCGCCGGGGTGGTGTCGGCCCAGATGAGGCCATCGGCAGCGATGGCCGAGGCCAACGGGTCGAGCGTCGAGGGATCTGCGCCCTTGTAGACCACCTTGGGGAGGGTCTTCTGCTCAGGCGTCCGCACCTTGCCCTCGCCGCTGGCGAAGAGGCGGGAGATCTCGGAGTCGGGGTCGTCGAGATCGCCGACCCGGATTGCCTGGGTCGGGCAGACGATCACGCACGACGGCTCGAGCCCCTCCTCGATCCGGTGGTTGCAGAAGTTGCACTTGTGGGCCGTGGAGGTGGCGGGGTTGATGTAGATGGCGTCGTACGGACAGGCGTTGATGCACGCCTTGCAGCCGATGCAGTTGTCGTCGTCGAAGTCGACCACGCCGTTGTCGGCACGAAACAGCGCCGAGGTCGGGCAGATGGCCATGCACGGCGCATCGTCGCAGTGGTTGCACCGCATGACCGAGAAGTGCCGGTCCGTGTCGGGGAAGACACCGGTCTCGACGTACTTGACCCAGGTGCGGTTGACGCCGAGCGGCACGTCGTGCTCGCTCTTGCACGCCACGGTGCAGGCATGGCAGCCGATACAGCTGCCCGAGTCGAGCACAAAGCCCAGACGGGTCATGAACTCAGGCGGCCTATCCGGACTCGCGACATCTGGGGTCCGGCTACCTGGAGGCCCTGGGCTGGATGCCGCTGCAGAGGAGATCCAGCAGGTGGTCGAAGGTGTCGTCCGTGTCGTGCGGCTGCGGAAAGCCGTCGCCCGACTCGAGGTGGGCGAAGCCGTGGAAGGCCGCCCGCATTGTCCGTGCGACGTGAACCTGCTCGTCGTCGGAGAGTTTGTAGGCGGCCAGGGACCGACCGAGGACGGCGACGACCTTGTCGACGGCCCCCTCGAGTTCGGCGTCGCCGGCACAGGGATAGCGGTCTGTTGCGGCATAGAGGCCGGGATGGTCGCGGACCATCTCCCGCCATGCGCTTCCGACCGCCCGTACCGCCTCGTCGCCCGCGACACCGACGGCGGCGGCAGCGAGTCGGTCGGCAAGGATCTCGCGGCCACGCAGGCCGAGGAGTCGGATCATGGCGTCGAAACTGTCGATGTACCGGTAGAGGGCAGGTTGGCGCACGCCCAGTTCGTTGGCGACACGGGTGAGGGTCACTGCATCGAGGCCCTCACTGTCAGCCAGGGTTGCTGCCGTCGCGACCACCCGGTCCGTGTCGAGGGTGCGTCGGCTCATGCCCTCACCATAGTGTTAGCACCCCTCGCTCTCTAGTTAGACCGCATTGTTTCATGGCCCGGATCACCAGACGACGAGCGCCGCGCCAACTGCCACCGCCAGCGCTCCGCCCAGAGCCCTCGGACCCAGCGCCTCCCGGGCCAGGAGCACGCCGAGCACGACCGACATCTGCCGCAGACCCGCCACCTGGCCCGCCTGCGCCTGTTTGAAGGCCAACAAAACGAGGGCGTAGGCGGTGCCCTGCCCGACGCCGATCAGGACCCCGGGCCGCAACGAGGCCCGGATCCTCTCCACCCCCGGCTGACGCACCGCAAAGACGAACAAGGAGCTCAGGATCATGATCACCGAGAGGTATCCGAGTACGCCGGTGAGGTCGACCGACCGGGCGTCGATGAGCGAGTAGCCGACCGTGCCGAGTCCGGTCAGCAGCGCCATGGCGACGGCACGACCTTCCCGGAGTCGGGCTCCCAGGCCCGCCACGAGGAGGATCCCCACCGTCAGGACCACCAGTCCCACCGACGTGGCGATCGACGGTGTCTCACCGAGCAGCCACCATCCGCCCAACCCGATCAGCAGCGGAGCCGTCCCGCGGGCGATCGGATAGGTGACGCTGAGGCTGCCGTCGCGGTAGGCCGACCCGAGGAAGCCGAGGTAGACGGCCTGCGCAGCGGCGCTGGCGAACACCCAACCCAACACCTCGACCGGCGGATCGACGACGACCATGGGCAGGAGGACCACCCCGACCCAGAGGTATGAGGTGGCGATCACAACCGCCGGGTCGTCCATCCGGTGGAGGCGGGCATTCCAGCCCGCATGGATCACCGTCGAGGCCAGCACCAGCAGGACGGCCTCGAGCGGCACCCGACCTCCCTCAGCCCCGGCGTGCGCTGGCCAGGAGGCCGGCTATCACCACGACGTCCACGATGTCGGAGGACGAACAACCGCGGGACAGGTCGTGGAGCACCCCGTCGAGGCCCTGGAGCAGCGGCCCGTAGGCGCGGGCGCCGCCAAGGCGCTCGGCGATCTTGTAGGCGATGTTGCCGCTGTCGAGGTCCGGGAAGATGAAAACATTGGCCCGGCCGGCCACCGGCGAATCCGGGGCCTTCAAGGCGGCAACCTCGGGCACCCATGCGGCGTCGAACTGCAACTCGCCGTCCACGACGAGATCCGGCGCCGACTCGCCGAGCCGTCGCGTCGCTTCCTTCACCTTGTCGATGCGGGGATGCTGCGCGCTCCCCTTCGTGGAGAACGAGAGCATCGCCACGCGGGGCTCCTCGCCGGTGAGTGCCGCATGGGTCTGCGCCGAGGAAGCCGCGATGGCGGCCAACTGCCCGGCATCCGGGTCGGGCACCACACCACAGTCGCCGAACGTGATCGGGCGGCCGTCGGGCAGGACCATCAGAAAGCAACTGCTGACGACCGAGACACCCGGGGCCACGCCCAGGACCTTGAGGCCGGCCCGGAGCACGTCGGCGGATGGACGGGTGGCACCCGCCACCGCTGCATCGGCCCATCCGCTCCGCACCAGCAGGGTGGCAGCGACGATCGGGTCCGCCGGGTCGAGTCCGGCGGCAATCGCCGGACCGCAGGCCTCATCCCCGGGGTCGACAACCGGCTCGACGATGACCGCGAGACCATCGCCACGCAGTCGGGCGGCCGCCTCATCGGCCCTCGGGTCGCCCAGGTCGGCGAGGACGACCCGTGCCGGGTCGACGCAGGCCTTCTCGTGCCACTCCGCCACGAGGGCGGGCCGCGAGCCGCTCATGAGAATCTGATCCCGCTCAGCTCTTGCCCCGCCAGGGGATGAGCCGCGACTCGAGGAGGCGCATCACCAGGTCCATGAGCGCACCGATCACACCGATGATGACGATGTTCATGAGCACGATGTCCATGCGGAAGAACCGGCTGGCGATGTAGATCGAAGCACCGAGCCCCTTCTCGGCGCCGACCAGCTCGGCGGCAACGAGGGTCCCCCAGCTGACCCCGAGCGCCACGCGGAGGCCGGTGAACACCTCGGGCAGGGCGTTGGGGAGGATCACGTACCGGAGGATCTGCCATTTGTTGGCGCCCAGCGAGTAGGCGGCGTGCACCTTGGAGCCGGAAACACCGAGCACCCCGGCCCGGCTGGCGATGATCATCACCCAGACCGACGCCCAGACCAGCAGGTTGACCTTCGACTCCTCGCCGATACCGAACCACATGATGAACATGGGCAGCAGGGCCAGCGGTGGGACCGGCCGGAACAATTCGACGATGGGGTCGAAAATACCGCGCAAAACCCGCGAGAGGCCCATGGCGAAGCCCACAGGAATCCCGATGATCGTCCCGATGAGCATGCCCTTGAGGACCCGGCTGAGGCTGGCGGAGGCGTGTTCCCATGCCGAGGCCCGGCGGTAGCCGTCGCGCCACCAGTCCACGAAGGCATCCCAGGTGGCGAAGGGACTCGGGAAGGTCTTCTCGTCGAGGATCGGCTCAGGACCTCGGGTGAACCACCACCAGAGCAGGAAGAGGCCGCCGAGTGAGACCAGCATCCAGCCCTTCGAGGTCGTGACATCGGAGGCGTCGCCGAAGGTGACGGTCTTGCGGCTCTGCATGCCCCGGCGACGACCAAAACGTGATGCCTTCGCGTCCTCGACGGGTGACCCGGCGACAGGGGCGGGAACGTGCTCGCTCATGACATCCCCCCCTCGTGGCCCATGATCTGCTCCTCCATGCCCCAGATCATCGAGAGCAGTTCCTCGCGCTTCTCGATGAACTCTGCCGAGGCCTTGAGTTTCCGGGGGTCGGTGGTGAGGCCCACCTCGGCGAACGGCAACTCGTAGGCCTTCTCGATGCGGCCCGGGCGTGGGGCCATCACGAACAACTTGTCGCCGAGGAACAGGGCCTCTTCGACGCTGTGGGTGACCAGGATGATGGTCTTCCCCGTCTCCTTCCAGAGCTTGAGGATCAGGCCCTGCATCTTCTCCCGGGTCAGGGCGTCGAGCGCTCCCAGCGGTTCGTCCATCAGGATGACCTCGGGCTCGTTGGCGAGGCATCGGGCCAGCGCCACCCGCTGCTGCATGCCACCCGAGAGTTCGTAGATGGCTTTGTCGCCAAAGCCCGTGAGGCCGACCGTGTTGAGCAGGCCATTGACCAGGGCCTTCGTCTCGGACCTCTTCCTCCGGTTCATCCGGGGCCCGAACGCCACGTTCTGGGCGACGTTCTGCCACTCGAAGAGGGCGCCCTGTTGGAAGACCATGCCCCGCTCCTGGCCGGGGCCGGTGATCGGCGTGCCGCCCAGTTCGACCGACCCGCCGCTGGGGGCGAGGAACCCAGCGACGATGTTGAGCAGCGTCGTCTTGCCACAACCCGATGGTCCCAGCAGCGTCAGCAGGCGGCCGGCCTCGAGGTCGAACGAAACGTCGTGCAGGGCCTGGACCGAACCGCCCTTGGGCAGTTCGTAGACCATGCTCACGTTCTGTACGGACAGGTCCTTCACCGGCACTCCCCCTTGTCGCAGATCGTAGGCGTTGATTGCCTAGGCAATTTCCGACAACCAGGCGCCCGTGCGCTCCAGCACCCGATCGGTTCGGTCCACCAGATCCTCGACCACCGTGCCGTCAGCGATCAGGGGCGGTGAGATGGTCAGGCCCGTATAGCCCCGGTCGTCGGGCCGGATGGTCATGCGCTGCTCCCGGACGAAGCCGCCCAGGACGCCACCACGGAGGCCCGCCTCCTGGTCGGGGCTCAGTTCCCGGCCGGCCTCGCGGTCTGCGCAGAGGTCGATGGCATAGAAGAACCCGCTCCCCCGGACCTCCTTCACGCACGGGTGGACGTCGGCCAGTTTGGCGAGCGACTCGGCCATGCCGGCCTCGTTGGCGAGCACGTGCTCCGTCAGGCCCTCGTCGCGCATCGCCGACATGTTGGCGACGGCCACGGCGGTGGCGACCGGATGGCCGCCGAACGTGGAACCGTGCATATAGGTGCCCATGGGCGAGTCGTGGACCGACTCGACCAGTTCGCCGCGTATGACGACGCCGCCGAGGGGCTGATAGGCGGAGGTGACGCCCTTGGCGAAAGTGATCATGTCGGGCACGACGCCCATGCGCTCGCTGGCGAACCAATGGCCGAAGCGCCCGAACGAGCAGATGACCTCGTCAGCGACAAGGAGGACCCCGTGGCGGTCGCAGATGCGGCGTAGTTCCTGCCAGTAGCCATCGGGGGGCACGAGGGCGCCGCCGCCGTTCTGGACCGGCTCTGCAATGACCACGGCGACGGTCTCGGGGCCCTCGGCCAGGATCGCCTCCTCGACGGCCCGAACACAGGACAGGTCAGCGACCGGCGTGCCGGCGGGCGAGGTGCACTGGCGGGTGTTGGGCACGTGTCGGGCGCCGTCCCAGAGCATGGGGAGGAACGGGTCGCGGAACTTCGGGATGCCGGTCACAGCGAGGGCTCCGAGGGTGGTGCCGTGGTAGGCCCAGTTGCGGGCGATGACCTTGTAGCGGCCCTCGTCGCCCTGGGAGAGGTGGTAGTTGCGGGCGAACTTGAGCGCCGACTCGACGGCTTCGGAGCCCGAACTGACGAAGAACACCTCGGAGAGGTCACCGGGGGCGAAGTCGGCGATCATCGACGCCGCCTCGATTGACGGCGGGTGGGCATTGCCCCAGTTGGTGGCATAGGCGAGGCGGCCCATCTGCTCGGCGGCAGCCTCCGCCAGGTCGATCCGCCCGTGGCCGATGTTGACGCAGAACAGTCCGGCGAGGCCGTCCAACCACTCGTTGCCCTCGGTGTCGAAGAGGTAGCAGCCCTCGGCCCGCTCGAAGATGGGGAGGGAGTCACTGCGCCAAGCGGCGCCGGGGGTGAAGTGGGGAATGAGGTGGCGCTGGGCCTGTGCGCGCTGTTCGCTCATCGCCCTACCTGCTCTCGTGGATCGATCGAGGACGGCGTCGTACACTCCGGCAACCGATCGGCGGCCCCGACCCCCGGACGGGCCGTATGGCCCCGATCGCCCTCGTTAGAGTCCGTAACTTATATGTAACCCCATCTAACATCAATGCTCGCCGGCAGCAGAAGGGCAACGTGGCATCACAACTTCCTGATCGGGCCCAGGTCGTCATCATCGGTGGTGGCGTCGTCGGTGCCAGCATCGCCTACCACCTCGCCGAACTCGGCTGGACCGACGTCGTCGTGCTCGAGCGCCACACGCTCACCAGCGGCACTACCTGGCACGCCGCCGGCCTGGTGGGCTGCCTGCGGGCCACCCACAACATGACCCAGCTGGCCGCCTACTCCGCCGACCTCTACGACCGGCTGGAACGCGAGATGGGCCACCCGACCGGCTTCAAGAAGGTCGGATCCGTAAGCGTCGCCGGCAGCGCCGAGCGACTCGAGGAGCTCGTGCGGGGCGCGGGCATGGCCAGGTGCTTCGACGTCGACGTCGAAGTCATCGACACCGATGAACTGGTCGATCGCTGGCCACTGCTGAACCCCGAGGGCGTCCACGGCGGGGTC
>Ga0066373_10000128_pt1 | contig 12756 bp, 10 predicted proteins | sample Knorr_S15_td_O2m_FD_71216 | JGI IMG/M metagenome (GOLD analysis project Ga0066373, IMG submission 71216) | Marine microbial communities from Southern Atlantic Ocean transect - Knorr_S15_td_O2min_ad_340m_LV | ecosystem: Environmental > Aquatic > Marine > Oceanic | place: Southern Atlantic ocean... | reverse complement strand
AAATTCTCAGCTTCCTCTGGATTGAAAAAAACTTGCTGAGTTCTTCCTTTTAAGGCCTCCTGGTGAAGCCCCATTGATGTTGCTTTGGAGTCTTTTATATTTGCCATACTTTGACCTCTCCATCATATGGATCATAAGTATCAATCTCTTGTGGAAGCAAAGTTCTAATAGCTATTTCTTCAGAACCTAATGCAACAAGATCATCTGACTCATAAAGAACCATGGGTTTTGCTGCCATTGTATCCTTAGCCATGCCAAGAGAGTCTTTTGTCGCAACTAAATAAGTAAATACGCCATCAAGTTCAGTCAGTGAAGCTCTCATACCTTCTTCCAATGTAGCTTCTGATCTCATTTTTTGAGCTAAATAAACTGCGATTAGTTCTGAATCACACTCAGACATAAATCTCATTCCTTTGTTTTCTAATTTTCTTCTATTGTTCCAATAGTTTGTCAATTGACCATTATGCACAACAGACACATCGCTAAACGGATAACCCCAGAAAGGGTGAGCTGATCTAATATCAACACCTGACTCTGTTGCCATTCTTGTATGACCAATAGCATGAGTTCCCTTGATTTTATCTAAACCATATTGTTTAGAAACTACCGATGCATCACCGATATCTTTTACTAATTCTAAGCTCTTTCCGATTGAAAGTATTTCCACCATTTCAATACTTTCAACGCTTTTGGAGAATTCCATCAGATCCCCCTCATAACTCATAATATATTTAAATGAGTAAGGAGTAATTTGTTCTTCTTTGATTACATCTGCACCTTGTTCTTTTAAACAACTATCGACTAGTTTTTTTCGAGCATCATAGACCGACTTATCTTCATTAATAGCTTTACTTCCTTCTTTAACATTCTCACCAACTTTAAAGCGCATGATGTAATTGTTATCATGACCTTCACCATATAAAGCAAAACCAGTTGAGTCCGGTCCTCTATGCTTAAGAGCTTGAAGCATATTTTCTAGCTCTTTACCGATGTTCACTGTCTTGCCTTTATGAATAAGGCCTGCTATTCCACACATAAATTTATCCTTCTCTAGTTTAAGGTAAACAATCCAAGTAGGTGTCGAGATCCCATTGTGTCGTCGCACCTAAGAATTTTTCCCATTCGTCTCTTTTGTAGTGTTTAAATACTCTATACATTTCATCTGGCATTGCAGATTTAATTGTTTCATCTTCATCAAGCCGATCCAAAGCTTCTCCCAGACTTAAAGGAAGCTTTTTAACATCTTTTCCTGCAGCTACAGCTTCATACATATTTGTATTTTCAGGTTTACCAGGATCAATTTTATTTACGATCCCATCATCAAAAGCTTTAAGCAGCGCAGATCCCATTAAGTATGGATTATGCATTGAATCTACTGAACGATATTCAAATCTTCCTGGCGCAGAAACTCTTAAGCCACATGTTCTATTCTGATAACCCCAGTCAGCATAAACAGGAGCCCAAAAACCTTGGTCCCATAAACGTCTGTATGAATTTACTGTTGATGATCCAATGGCAGTTAAAGCCCCCAGGTGTTTCATGACACCTCCAATGGCTAGAAGACCGACTTTTCCTGGAAGTTGCTGATCATCAGTATCAGGCATGAATAAATTTTCTCCTCCTTCAACATAAGTAAACACATCTTCAGCTCCAGGAATTGAATCATAACCAAGAGTATTGACAGTATCTTTCCCGCCGGTCCACAAAGACATATTGGTGTGACATCCACTTGCAGAAACTCCCATAAATGGCTTTGTCATAAAACATGCAATAAGATTAAATTCTCTTGCTACCTGAGCACATATTTGCCTATACGTTGAAAGACGATCAGCATTTCTTAAAACATCATCAAACATCCAGTTCAATTCTAACTGTCCAGGAGCATCTTCGTGGTCTCCTTGAATCATATCAAAACCCATGGCATTAGCATATTCGAACACTTTCATGAATACTGGTCTTAAAGATTCAAACTGATCAATATGATAGCAATAAGGTTTTGAGAAACCTTCTCCAGTTGGTTGGCCTGCATCATCTCTTTTAAGCCACATCATTTCAGGTTCGGTTCCAACTCTTAATTGCATACCGCCATGTTTCTCTTTAAATTCATTGTGATGTATTCTTAAATTTCCTCTGCAATCAGAAGTTAAGTGACCGCCTGGATTTTCTCTCTCTTCTCTATTTCTAAAACAAGTACAGTAAACGCGAGCAACTTTCTTATCCCAAGGAAGCTGAGCAAATGTTTCTGGATCTGGTATACCAACCAATTCCATTGCTTCAGGTCCATAACCAATATAGTCACCGTGTCGATCAATAAATAAATTTGCAGTTGATCCGTAAACTAATTGAAATCCTCTTTCTGCAGTACGTTCCCAGTGAGCTGCAGGAATACCTTTTCCTACAATTCGACCAGTGACAGATATAAACTGAAAATAAATATATGTGATGCCAAGTTCATTAATTTTGTCTCTTACTTCCCGAACAAGCTTATCTCTGCCTGTCTGATTAACGTGTGCTTCTAGATCTGTCATAGTACCCCCGAATGAATTTAAAAAACTTACATAAACATTCGCATCAATTCATTTATGAAATCTATTCATAATAAATATTTATAAAATTTATAAATATGTCCCAAACTTGAATGATGCTAAGTATGGTTATGTAATCTCACTAGAAATGGTAACTGAAAAATATATGGGCGTCTAGCCCTCTACTTATGGCTACTATCCTTAATTTTCAATATCTTCGTAGTCATTACTTTGATAGAAAATCAACTCCTAACATGATAGATAATGATGGGTAAAACACATTCAATTGGATATAAAGCAGATTAATCAATTTATGAAAAATTATAGAATAGACAACCTACAATATTGCAACTGGTCTGAAGAAATTTTTAAAATAAATCGAGATGCACATATTGACGCAGTGCATGTCACAATCGCCTACCATGAAGATTTTGATGAAGTAAAAAAGAATGTCCATGATTGGGGTGATCGTTTTGATAGATTCTCAGACCTTATTCTTCATGGGAAAACATTTTATGATATAGAAAAAGCCAAGCAGGAAAACAAAACAGCAATCTTCTTTGGTTTCCAAAATTGTTCTCCCATTGAAGATGACATTAATCTAGTTAAATCTGTCCATGATATGGGTGCCGTATTTATGCAACTCACATACAATAATCAATCATTACTTGCTACTGGTTGCTATGAGTCAAATGATAGCGGTGTGACAAGAATGGGAAAAGAAGTAATTAAAGAGATGAACAGAGTTGGTATTGTTGTCGACATGTCACATTCTGCAGAAAAATCTTCATTGGATGCTATTGAAATTTCAGAAAAGCCTATAGCTATTACTCACGCTAATCCTTCCTTTTGGCATAACGCTAAAAGAAACAAATCAAATGATTTACTAAAAGCTCTTGCCAACTCCGGAGGCATGATTGGATTATCTATGTATCCACATCATTTGTTAGATGGAAGCAATTGCACTCTTGAAAGTTTTTGTACAATGGTTGCCAAAACAGCTGAACTTATTGGCGTTGAGCATATTGGAATTGGATCTGATCTTTGTTTAAATCAACCGGATTCAGTTGTTGATTGGATGAGAAATGGAACATGGACTAAAACCAAAGATTTTGGTGAGGGCTCTGCAGAACAACCATCTTTCCCAAAACAACCAGACTGGTTTAAAGATACATCAGGATTTAACAATATTGAGCAAGGATTAAAAGCAATAGGTTTTAATGATAATGAAATTGGTGGCATACTAGGTAATAACTGGTTCAATTTTTACAAAAATTACATTAATTAAAATGATCAATATTCAGCTCCGCGATCCCAATAAAGTTATGACCTTATCTCGACTGGGATCATTTCATCAATCTAAACTCTCATTTCTAAGAAGTTTTATTCGTGAATTTAAGGAATGGGATTTTCAACAAGATCTTTTTGATCTGGATTCCAATGGATATGGCACAGCAATCTATTCTGTTAGAAATAAAGAAAGAGTTTATTCACTTATCTGTTTTTCCAATGAATTGAAGCCTAGCGAGAGATCTGACCGAGTTATAGCGACAAAATGGGATACAGCCTTTGTTTTACATGACGGTATACCTGCAACTGAGGATATAGAGAGACTAAGAAATAATGTTCCTAAACAAGAAATTGGCAGAATGTCTTATAAGGAACTCACCTTATCTCGTGCTAATAAATCGGTTCGAATTTTTGATCATGTCGTTGATAATTTATCTTCTGGCCAACAGCCTGACATAGATATTGTAAATGAAGTTGGATATTTGTATCGAACCACTGCTGTCTATGGTTCAGGAAAATTTGGATTAGCAGATCGTTACAGAATTAAAGATCGGGCAGAAATTAATGGTCCTTTTAGACTTGAAATGATGTTGGTTTATCTAGTTCGTGAATTTACATTTGATCAAGTAAATCATATCGCTAAAGCTAAAAGCCCAGAGACAGCGGTTCCATTAGATAATAAAATTGCACGGCGACTAGGAATTGGTAATTCAACAGGTCTTGGCATGGCACCTTTTATTGTTAACCATCCAATATTATTACATAAGTGGATATTTGCGCGAGAAGAGGCTTTGAGACAAATACGCTCAATAGAGAAAGTATCCTTGAGTGATTTCGAAATATTTAAAAATTGCTTGCATCAATCAAAATATAATATTGATACTTGGAAAACAGAAAGTGATTATCAAAACAAAAAAATTAAATCATTGAAAACTGATCTAGAAAAATTTGAAATTGAATTTCTCCAATCCTTAAATATTGATGAAGAATATTTATGGAACACTTTATATCAATGGATAGAAAAAAATCTTAGAGAAGAAGGAGTAGAATATATCGTTTCTATGCTAATGGAACCATATGATGAAATAGTAAATCCATTGGTAAAGGAAATGAGCTCAGATGAAGATCTATATTTTGATATACCAACTAAACACAAAGTAGCTGATCTTATTTCAATGATACAAAAGAATTATAAGAGCATGTTAAGAATTGATTTTAATACAAAAGAATCAATTTCCAATTTTTGGTTCATCTCTAAGAATAAAGAGGAACCGAGAATTGCAAACCGTTATGAAGAAGAAGGTTCAGAACTTGAGCAGCCATTAGCTGTTGCAAGAGATGTTGTTAATCTTTACCAGAGACTATTAACAGTCCCATCAACTCAAACAATTGCTGAGTTTTTAATTAAAAATGATGATTTAAGACATGTAGTAAGACGCTGCCACATAGTTGAAAAATTTCCATATGCAGAAATACAAGATAACACTGTAGGTGAAAACCTCGTTCCACTTGACATGCTAAGGTTTAAGTTATCATTTTTTGGCGCTCAAAAATTTGATCCACGGTCAGATAAATGGCTAAGAATTTGCATGTATCAAGGAGCCCCTCTTATCAATGAACTTAATAATTCTAATGATATGTGGATTTATGAAGGACAATCTTAAAAAATGAAATCTTCAAGTGAAATCGATACAGTAGCAAAACGAGCAACTAAAGCTTCAGGTTTCTCTTGGGGTATTGCAGAAGAAGTTGGAAAGAATATTAAATCTTTAGAATTACTTGGAATTGGCGGGGTCGAAAATTTAAATGCTTATCTTAAAGCATTAAAAAATCATAAACCTGAAGGTCCCCAAGAAATTCTTAAAAATAATAAACTTCAAGGAAAATCATTTTGTCCGTTTTATACGGGAACCGCTTTAATCGATGCTGCTGAGCAAGTCTTAGAATTGAAAACTTTAAAATTTAATTCAATAGATTATCCAATACTTATGCTTCCTTTTATAAATCGCCTCTCTTACAAAATTGGTAGAATGATAATCGTTAAAATGGATAAATATGAAATCAATCTAAATTTAAATCGATTCATATCTTCAAATATGGATATTCGAAACACTGTATTACAATCATCTCAATCATTTGAGATTAATGTTCTCGAAAGTAAAGATACGTTTAAACCTGAAACTTGGGAACAGCTTTATGAATTATCGACAGAAACATTTGTTGAAGAAAGTGAAAGATTAAAAAGTACTGCAGCCGGGGCTGGAGTAATCGATAACGATTAGATCTTGAATTGAGTTACAATTGAATACCAATGTTTTTTAATTGAAGATAACTCTTAATCGCTTCCTGTCCCTTTTCTCGACTATAGCCAGATTGTTTATAGCCACCGAAAGGAGTGGCAACACTTCCTGTAAACCAACTATTAACATATATTTGACCTCCATTTAATTGAGAGGCCATCTTAGTGGCTTGATTAACATCGTTGGTAAAAACTCCAGCTGCTAATCCAAATTCAGTATTGTTTGCAATATCAATTGCTTCCTCATGATCGCTATATTCTAGAACCGAGAGAACTGGACCAAAGATTTCCTCTTGTGCAATTGTCATCTCAGGCTTGACATTATCAAATACTGTGGCTTCAAAAAAATAACCTTTGCGATCAACTCTATTACCGCCTGCCACAGCTTTGGCACCAGCTTGCTGTCCTGATCTAGAATAATTTTCTATCTTTTGCAGCTGTTCCTCTGAAATAACGGGTGTGAGATCAGTTCCATCCTCAGATCCGTGTCCAACTTTTAATGATGTTGCAAGGTTTGAAAGTTTATCGACAAGTTCATTCTTAATTGATTTATGAGCTATGACTCTGGACATTGCAGAACAAATCTGACCAGCTTGACCAAAAATAGCACCCTTTGCTGAATTCACAACTTTATCCAAATCTGCATCTGGCATAACTACGGCTGCAGATTTACCTCCTAATTCTACAACTGCAGGAATAGCACGTTCAGCTGCAGCATGTAGTATGGCTTTCCCTGTTTTGACTGATCCAGTAAAAGTAATTTGTGACACGTCTTTGTGAGCAGTTAAGTCGTTGCCTGCTCCGCTACCATAGCCACAAATAATATTGATTAATCCAGGTGGAACACCAGCATTGTCAATGGCCTTTGCAAAAGCAGAAACTGTTGAGAGTGGAGTCAGCTCAGCTGGTTTTACAATAGTTGAATTTCCTGTAGCAAATGCACACGACAATGATCTTGCAAGCATTGATATTGGATAGTTCCAAGGAACAATATGTGCCGAAACTCCATAGGGTTCATAAATGGTATAGTCCATCACTTGACTGTTTACAGGAATTGTTCGGCCTTCAATTTTATCTGTAAGACCACTGTAGTAATCAAAATAATTTGCAGCATCTATAAATTCATATTCTGCTGCAGCTAAGAGTTTCCCGTTTTCTAAACACAGCAATTTGCCACCTTCTTTGCTAACCTTTCTTAATTCATCTGCAATCTTGCGCATAAGATTGGCTCGCTCCATTGGCAACATGTCAACTAGAATTCTAGATTCGTAAGATTTTTTTGCTGCTTCAACCGCTAAATCAACGTCATCTTTAACAGCACAGCTAATTTCACCAATGGCTTCTTCTGTAGCTGGATCATTAACTACAATGTTTTCTCCTTGAATAACACTGTCGATCCATTTTCCATTAATATAATGCTTATATTTTTCCATAACTATTAATCCATATTATGCTCTATTCCAGCATGAGAGCAATAAATAAGATTTTTATGAATTTTATTTAGTGTCTAAAAGTGTGGCCACTAAATGAATACGATCCTCTTCGCCACCATTTATAGCAGTATGATATTTTGTATTGTCAGTGATATATATACTTCCATCAGCAGGTATGTGATATCCAGTTTCTTCAATGAACATTCTTGCTCCATAGTTCGTTTGGATAGCTAAATGAATTCTTTTTTCAGGATCACGGTGCCAACTGAGAGTAGTCCTTGGAGGCATTTTAATTACTCGGCATCGACCTATTTCAAAATGCTCTTGAATAGTATCGTACACATGTTTGAAATACGTATTATTCAGCTTTGAATTAAATAATGTGTAGCGTCTCTCATCTACATACGGTTCACGCTCCATTTCTTCAAAAGAAGAATCCGGCTTTGTCCAATACTTACCTCGAACATTTCCCCCATACCATTCATCTAACTCTTTTCCATCATAGTTAAGGCAAATAGCATTCGATTTGAGCAGGCCTTCAACAAGAGTTGATTGTTCAAATGGTCTAATTTTTATGAGGTCCTCGACTGCCGATCTCATTTTAGCAATATCAAAGCTTACTTTATCAAATTTATCTATGTACTTATTTACAGTACTATACATGTTTGTATCCTAATATTGATTATACTACTTATATCCCTAAATTTCGAGATTATTATGGTTTATAATGTCGCAATATTAATTATGATGAAAAAACAAATACCTAGATTTTATTAATTATTTCGTGTTATGTTTTCGAACAGAATTTGAATATGGAAGATTTCGTAAAATTTGAGCGCATCGATAAGAGTTATGATGGGGAAGTTCTCGTCGTTAAAGATTTAAATATCGATATTGCCGAAGGTGAATTTCTAACACTTCTTGGACCTTCAGGTTCAGGTAAAACCACTACACTGATGATGCTGGCTGGATTTGAGACTCCAACAAATGGCGAAATTTTTCTAAAAAGAACTCCAATCAGTAAGATTGCTCCCTATGAAAGAGGCATTGGTATGGTTTTTCAAAATTATGCTTTATTCCCCCATATGACTGTTCAAGAGAATCTTGCTTTCCCTCTCGAAGTTAGAAAAATATCCAAACCAGATGCTAAAGAAAAAGTTGAAAAAGCTCTTAATATGGTGGAACTTGGAGATTTTGGAACACGTTTCCCTGCTCAGCTTTCAGGAGGGCAACAGCAACGTGTAGCTCTAGCTCGTGCTTTGGTATTTGAACCTCAATTAGTTCTTATGGATGAACCTCTTGGAGCTTTAGATAAAAATCTAAGAGAGCAAATGCAATATGAAATAAAACATATTCATGAGAGAATTGGAATTACGGTTGTTTATGTTACGCATGACCAAAGTGAAGCTTTGACAATGTCAAATCGAATTGGTGTTTTCAATGATGGTGTTATTCAACAACTTTCAACACCGGATGTATTGTACGAAAAACCAGACAATGCATTTGTTGCTCAGTTCATTGGTGAAAACAATAAATTAACTGGAACTGTTAAAAGTGTTAATGGTCAATATTGTGAAGTTGATCTCGACGCCGGTGGGACAACAAAAGCCCTTATGATAAATGTTAATAGTGCTGGACAGCGTACTCAACTTTCAGTTCGCCCAGAAAGGGTCTTTGTTGCATCAGAAAATTCACCTGAAAACAAGTTTACTGGAAAAGTTGAGGAATTAATTTATCTGGGAGACCACATTCGAGTTAGGCTTAATGTTTGTGGAAGTAACGAATTCATTGTTAAAATTTCAAATGAGGGCAGTATCTCATTTAAGGAAGGCGATAATGTTGACTTATCCTGGTCGCCCGATGATATTAGAGCTTTAGATCTCTAGAATTTTTTTCTAAATAGTATTTTTTTACACATAATATCAATCACTTACTATTCCAAATTAGTACTTTATTTCATCTATAGGCATGTTAGACTTTTTCCTTTAAAAAAGCTTTTTTAAAACTTTTAATAACTAAGGAGAAATAAATAATGTCTAAATTTTTTAAGACAATTATAGCTTTTGCTTTTCTTTCTGTTTTACCTTACTCAGCCTCTGCAGAGGTTACTTTCGTTTCTTGGGGCGGTGCTTATACGGAGAGTCAAATTAAGGCTTATGGGGACACGTATAGTGACCCTGATTCTATAATCTTCGAACCATACAATGGTGGTCTAGGTGAAATTCGTGCACAAGTAGAAAGTGGCAACGTGGCTTGGGACATTGTTGACGTTCTTCCAAGTGAAGCGATCACAGGCTGCGATGAAGGACTGTTTGAAGATCTTTCAGATGTAGCATGGGCGCCTGCGCCTGATGGAACATCTATGGCAGATGATCTAGCTGCAAGTGGAGTAACTATTATGCCTCCATGTTGCGCTCCTCAAATTTTCTGGACTTATGTAGCATTCTACGATCCAGATAATTTCCCTGGAAACTGGGGTGGTGCTAAACCTGAAGGTATCGCAGACTTTTTTGATGTAGGTAAATTCCCTGGCAAAAGAGGTGTCCATACATGGGCTAATGCAATCGTTGAAATGGCTTTAGTTGCTGATGGAGTAGCCGCTGGTGATGTTTACGGTGTACTAGAAACAGCTGAAGGTGTTGACCGTGCGTTTGCTAAACTTGACACTATCAAAGACCATATCGTTCACTGGTCTGCTGGTTCAAAACCATTAGAACTAGTTAAAAGTGGTGAGGTTGTTATGTCTCTTGCTTATAACGGACGAATTGGTGCTGCAAATATGAGTGAAGGTGAAAACTTCGAATATATTTGGGAAGGACAAGTAATCGAACAAGAGTACATTTGTCTTATGAACGGTGCACCTAACAGAGATGCTGCAATCGACTTTATGATTCACGCATCATCTTCTGAGTCACAAGCTGAACAAGCTAAATACATTACATACGGACCAATGAGAGCATCTGGTATCGATATTATCGCTGCTGGTGAGCCATGGTTCCATACAGGTGTAAGTGTATTAGACCAAATGCCTAATACGCCTGACAAAATCGCTATTTCTGTAATCGGAGACCCTACTTGGTGGGCAGATAACGGTTCAGAAATTAGTGAGCGTTATGGCGCATGGATGGGTAACTAAGCTTGAACGATAAGTAAAGTTACTTTATTATTTAAAGGGGTGAGATATAAATCTCACCCCTTTTTTTATGGAGGTGCATATTTCTACCGCTGAACAAATACTAACAACTGACGGAATTCCTCTAAAGGATAGCCTGAAGAAAACAGAAAGAAGAAATAAAATTAAGGCCTTTTTTCTTGTTTTTCCTCTTCTGCTTTTCATCATTGTTACATTTGTTGTTCCTATTTTTGATATGCTTGGCAGAAGTATTGATGATAGCCAAATCAATGAGGTATATCCTAATACCTTTGAGGAATACAGGAAATGGGACAAGCAAGTAGAAGAACTCCCTCCTGAAGAAGTTTTCAAAGCAATCTATTTTGAACTTGGTTATGGCGAAAAAATTAAGATTGGAAGAGCATTAACCCGAATGAACTATTCTAAATCTGGGTGGAAAAGTCTTATTAAAAAAACACAAAGGGCTATTAAAAAAGATCTTAAATCTGAAGTTGTAATACCATCTTATAAAGATCGCTTAATTGAAATAAATGAGAAATGGGCTGATCGATCTTATTGGTATGCAATGTCACAAATGCTTAACGAACGTACACCTATTTATTATTGGAATGCATTAGATAGAACATATGACAAAGACATGAATGTTGTAAGGCAGGCTGAAGAGAGAAGAATTTACATCAAAACATGGATCAAAACTTTTAAAGTCAGTGTGTATGTTACTTTCTTTTGTCTACTTCTTGGTTTTCCTGTAGCTCATCTTTTAGCCAATTTACCACTTCGTTATAGCAACTTGTTAATGATTTTTGTCTTACTTCCTTTCTGGACATCCCTACTGGTAAGAACAACTGCATGGATCGTGATGTTACAACAGAATGGGGTCATCAATGGTGTTCTGGTATGGCTTGGTATTTTATCAGATGAAGGACGAATCCAGATGGTCTATAACGAAACTGGTACATTGATTGCTATGACACAGATCTTACTTCCGTTCATGATACTTCCACTCTACAGTGTCATGAAAGTTATTCCACCTAGTCATTTACGTGCAGCAGCAAATCTTGGAGCGAAACCTTTTACAGCTTTTATCAGAGTATATTTACCTCAAACTATTCCTGGAATGAGCGCTGGTGGACTTTTAGTTTTTGTACTTGCAATAGGATACTTTATTACCCCTGAACTAGTTGGTGGTAAGGATGGACAATTAATTGGGCACTGGATTGCTTACCATTTAAAGACAACCTTGAACTGGGGTTTGTGTGCTGCATTGGGAGCTATACTTCTTGGGATCATGTTAATTTTATATTGGCTCTATAATAGAATTGTTGGAATCGATAATATTAAATTAGGATAACTATGGCTTTACCTTCATATACCAAACCAGGAGAAAGATTATTTTACTACTTCTACATAACTTTCTGTGGAGTTGTATTCTTCTTCTTAATGGCACCATTGGTTGCGATTATTCCAATTTCTTTTAGCCAATCACCATTTATGCTTTTTACTGAAGGAATGTTGGCTTGGCCCCCAGATCCTGACGCATGGTCTTTTCGATGGTACCGTTACATGGTTGGAATTTGTGAAGATAAAAATTTAACAACTCCTTGCGGTAATAAGTGGATGAGGGGAACAGTAAATAGTTTCTATGTAGGAACAATATCAACTTTCATTGCGACGACTCTTGGAACGATAGCTGCTCTTGGACTGAGCAAACCTCATATGCCATTTAAAGGTCTAATCATGTCAATATTAATTAGTCCAATGATTGTTCCTCTAATCATTACTGCTGCTGGAATGTTCTTTTTCTATGCAAAAGTTAATTTAGTTTACACTTTCACAGGAATTATTTTAGCTCACGTTGCTCTTTCAGTGCCATTTGTAGTAATCACTGTAACCGCAACACTGGTCGGGTATGACACGAATATGACCAGAGCTGCACAAAGTTTAGGCGCTAGGCCAATGAAAACTTTCTTTAAAGTTACTATGCCACTAATTCTTCCAGGAATTATTTCAGGTGCGCTTTTTGCTTTTATTACATCTTTTGATGAAGTTGTGATTGTGATGTTTATGGCAAGTATA
>Ga0066373_10000127_pt1 | contig 12773 bp, 9 predicted proteins | sample Knorr_S15_td_O2m_FD_71216 | JGI IMG/M metagenome (GOLD analysis project Ga0066373, IMG submission 71216) | Marine microbial communities from Southern Atlantic Ocean transect - Knorr_S15_td_O2min_ad_340m_LV | ecosystem: Environmental > Aquatic > Marine > Oceanic | place: Southern Atlantic ocean... | reverse complement strand
CTATTTATTGCTATCAACAAAATCAGGTCTAACTAATATGCAGGGGCAGTGTCAGCACACTGTCCTTAATTACTAGACACGAAAACTATTATTTTTTGTCCCTAATTGCTACTAAATTGCCCATGAATTTTATAATTTCCTAATCGCTTGAGTTCGACAATTTCCCTGATAAAAACCCGAACGATCGTTACAGTTTTACTCAAACCCTACTAAATACAGAAGTAGTACAACCGTATAACTGGTTCTACTATTTAGGAGTCTAGATTATTAACCTAGCCTCAATCTATCCCTTAAACCCACGGTTTTAACGCGAATTCGCGGCTAAGCCTACCATACTACCTCAAGTATTTAGAACCTTTTGGGGTGTAAAAATTCCTTCACTTTCCTTATTTGCCCTGTCGTACAAACCACCTTTACCTAATTGCCGGTTTTAGCTAATCCTAATCCGATTTCAGCCAGGCTCCGTACAGTGATCACTCCAGCCTCATTAAGGGCTTCAAATTTCTCATCAGCCGTGCCCTTTCCACCGGAGATAATTGCCCCAGCATGGCCCATTCGCTTTCCGGCTGGAGCAGTTACTCCAGCTATATAAGCGACTACTGGTTTGGATATGCATTCCTTGATAAAGACTGCTGCTGCTTCTTCCGCGGTGCCGCCAATTTCACCGATCATGACTATTGCTTCTGTCTGAGGATCTTTTTCAAACATGCCCAAAATATCGATAAACCCTGAGCCTGGAACTGGATCTCCACCGATACCAACACAGGATGACTGCCCATATCCGTGATCTGAGGTCTGTTTAACTGCTTCATAAGTCAAAGTTCCTGACCGTGAGACTATTCCCACCTTTCCCGGTTGGTGAATATAGCCCGGCATAATTCCTACCTTGCATTGCCCTGGCGTAATAACGCCGGGGCAATTTGGGCCAATCAAACGCGCCCCTAGTTCGTCACATTTTGCCTTTACTACTACCATATCTAGGGTAGGAATACCTTCTGTGATACAGACAATGAGTTTTATGCCTGCCTCTGCCGCTTCCAAGATGGAATCCTTACAGAATGGAGCTGGTACATAAATTACAGAAGTTTCGGCTCCTGTGTCATCAACTGCTTTCTGCATTGTGTCAAACACAGGTAGTCCAAGATGGACCTGGCCACCTTTACCGGGAGTTACCCCGCCCACCATATTAGTGCCGTACTCGATCGCTTGCTTCGAATGAAAAGTCCCCTGGGAGCCGGTGAAGCCTTGACAAATAACTTTAGTATTGCTGTCGACCAGGATGCTCATTGCGCATCCTCCGCCAGACTAACAGACAACTCCGCTGCCTCAGCAAGGCTCGAGGCCACAATGATATTTAAATCGCTGTTATCCAGCACTTCGCACCCTAATTCTGAATTATTGCCTTCAAGCCTTACAACAACTGGAATCTCAACGCCTACTTCTTCCACCGCCCCAATTACCCCTTCAGCAATTAAGTCGCAACGTACTATCCCGCCAAATATATTCACCAATACGGTTACTACGTTTTCATCAGATAGGATTATTTTAAAAGCTTCAGTTACTCTTTCCTTTGTAGTACCCCCTCCAACATCAAGGAAATTTGCTGGTTTTCCTCCATGAAGCTGAATGATATCCATCGTACCCATGGCTAAACCAGCACCATTTACCATGCAGCCTATATTGCCATCCAGCGCTACATAGTTAAGATCCCAATGCGCTGCCAATACTTCGCGTTCATCATCCTGACTTGGGTCAGCCATTTCCTGCAATTTCGGTTGGCGATAAAGCGCATTGCCATCGATGTTAATTTTCCCATCCAAACATTGGAGATTGCCTTCGCTTGTGATAACAAGAGGATTAATCTCTAGAAGAGACAAATCTAAGTCTTGAAATAACTTCGCCAAACCTAAAAATAGCTCGATAAATTGGTTAATTTGATCACCTTCTAGCTCCAGCCCTAGAGCTAATTCACGCCCCTGAGATGACTGAGGACCAGTTAGCGGATCAATAAAGGTTTTAAGGATTTTTTCAGGCCTCTTAGCCGCTACTTGTTCGATCTCAACACCCCCCTCCAACGACGCCATGAAAACAATTCGACACGAAGAACGATCTATAACAGCGCCAAGGTACAATTCCTGGCTTATAGCAGTGCAAGCTTCAACTAGAATTTTACTTACCGGCTGTCCTTTAGCATCCGTTTGGTACGTAATGAGGTTTTTACCAAGCCATTGATGCGCAAAAGCGCGGGCTTCCTCAGCGTCATGTACGCACTTTACTCCACCAGCTTTACCTCGCCCTCCTGCATGGACTTGGACTTTTACCATCCACTTTGTGCCACCAATGTCCTCTATTGCGCCTGCTACCTTTTCAGCATCATCCACCACAATACCTTTACAAACTGGCAGGCCGTAATCGGCAAATAACTGCTTCGCCTGGTATTCATGAAGATTCATTTGGACTCCATTTGAGAAAACTTCCTTTTTTAAGATTTTCTTCTAATACGATAAAGTAACGTTTTTATTTGCGGAGATTTCGGTTTCCGATGTGTATGGCATGGCCGTTAGCTGCTAACGCTGCCTCGTGAATTGCTTCAGAGAGAGCTGGATGCGAAAACATTGTCAATCCAACATCCTCAGCGCTGGCACTAAACTCCATGGCAATTACAACCTGTTGCAATAAATCTGCAGCGCTTGGCCCTATTATTTGACAACCAAGAATACGATCGCTCTTGGCGTCGGCAACCAATTTTACTAAACCTTCGGAATCATTTGCAGCTAGCGCTCGCCCGCTGGCGGCAAAAGGAAAAGTACCAATTTTACAATCAACACCTTCAGCATTTAGTTCTTTCTCATTCTTGCCCACCCAGACAATTTCGGGATGGGTATATATTACGGACGGTACTAGGTCATAATTGACCTGTGTTTTTTTATCAGCAATACGTTCCGCTACCATGACGCCTTCTTCCATTCCCTTATGCGCCAGCATGGGGCCGCGAACCGAATCACCAATAGCGTACACATTTGGGATATTTGTGGCACAGTGATTATCAACCTTTACAAACCCTTGTTCGTCCAACTCTAAGTTCGAAGAGTCATCAAACAAACCTTCAGTGTAGGGTCGACGCCCCACTGCCACTATCAATTTATCAAATTGTACTTTCTGGGTTACCTCTGAATCAGTGTATTCAACTGTCACATGTTTTTTTGGACCCTTGCTCACTTTGCAACCGGTAACTCGAGCTCCTAGTTTTATTTTAAGACCCTGTTTGGTAAAAATTGTCTGAGCTTCTTTAGCGATTTGCATGTCAACTGCCGGAAGGAATTCGTCCAAAGCCTCGAGAATGGTTACTTCAGCTCCTAGACGAGCCCATACACTACCAAGTTCAAGTCCAATAATGCCGGCTCCAACAATACCTAGCTGAGTCGGTACTTTCTGAAAATCTAAAGCACCTGTCGAATCAACGATTGTTTCCTGATCTATCGGAGCGAGGGATAAATCGATAGGTATTGAACCTGGAGCCAAAATGACATGCTTAGCCGTAAATTCCTCCAGTGACCCATCTGGAGCCGTAACGACAACTTTATCCGCAGCAATAAGTTTGCCGACGCCGTTAACACTGTCTACTTTATTGGTTGCTAACAGACTTTTGACACCTTTTGTAAGCTGGTCGACAACCTTATCTTTTCTACTTATCATTTCTGGCACATCGATATCGATTGCACTCACCTTAATGCCGTGAACATCAGAGTGATTCTGTATTTCTAGAAACTTATGCGAACTATCAAGTAACGCTTTTGAGGGTATACAACCTACATTAAGGCAAGTTCCACCATGAACCGGCCTGTTTTCCTTGTTTAGCCACTTTTCGATACATGCGGTCCTAAATCCCAGTTGCGCGCTGCGAATAGCTGCAACATAGCCAGCAGGGCCGGACCCGATTACCACTACATCATATTTTTTTGCCATATCTTCTTCTCGACAAGATTTAGTATGTCAGATTTCTAATAGAAGCCGAGTTGGTTCCTCTATTAATTCCTTAATAGCAACCAAAAACTGAACAGCCTCCTTCCCATCGATCATCCGATGATCATAGGAAAGCGCTAAGTACATCATCGGTAGTATTTTAATCTCTTCGTTAATAGACATAGGGCGATCTTGGACCTTATGCATTCCGAGAACTGCTGTCTGTGGTGGATTAAGAATTGGTGTAGATAACAGCGATCCAAAGACACCCCCGTTAGATATAGTAAAAGTCCCCCCAGTAATTTCTTCAATAGCAAGGCTAGCGTCATGGGCCTTTTTGGCAAATTTATTAATCTCCCTTTCTATCTCTGCCAGTCCCATCTGGTCAGCGTTTCTTAATACAGGAACAACTAGTCCTCGTGGAGAAGAAACAGCAATCCCGATATCTTGATATCCGTGATAAATGATATCCGCACCATCAATAGAAGCATTAACAGCTGGAAACCGTTTAAGGGCTTCAGTACACGCTCGAACAAAAAAGGACATAAAACCGAGTTTTGTTCCACTATGCGCCCTTCCAAACTCATCTTGATAACGAGCTCTAATATCAATAATAGCCTCCATGTTAACTTCGTTAAACGTAGTCAACATTGCAGTGGTTTGGGTAGCTTGTAACAGGCGTTCAGCTACTTTAGCCCGCAATCTACTCATTGGAACCCGCTCTTCGGTTCTCCTTTTCCCAGACTTTGCCGTGGACACAGCTGACACTTCCAGTTGAAGTTCCCCCTCCTCCGAGGAAGCTTCAATATAATTTAGAACATCTTCCTTTGTGATTCGACCATCCTTGCCACTGCCACTGATGGATTCTGCAGCTAATCGATTTTCCTCAATCAATTTTTTGGCAGCGGGACTAGTGACTTGGTTGTTCTTAAATTCTTGTATTTTCTCAATAGTAGTCTCAGTGGCGAGATCCGAATCGGTGACTCCTGTATTATTATTTTTACTGAGAGAGCTTTGTTCTACATGACCAATTATCTCGTTACTAACTATGACCTCCCCAGATACTTTCAATATTTCTCTAAGAGTTCCATTTATGGGCGAGGCTACCTCTATAACCACCTTATCGGTTTCAATATCAACTAGCAGTTCATCCATTTTTACCATGTCACCCACATTTTTATACCAAGTCGATATAGTCCCATCCGGGACCGATTCAGGTAAGGCAGGTGCTTTAATTTCGATAGCCATATTTAATCCTAGCAAATTTCTCTAACAACACTGGGTTTTAGGTGTCCCTTACATACTTAGAGCTTCCTCAATAAAGTGTTTTTGCTGGTTATCATGTAATCCAACGTAACCCGTTGCCGCGGCAGCAGAAGCTTCTCTGCCTTTATATCCCAACGCTATATCAGGATAATGCTCATTCAATACCCGACGGATACGATGTTGCGTGGAATACCAGGCCCCTTGATTTTTCGGCTCTTCTTGGCACCAGATTATCTTTTTGACATTCTTGTATTGCACTAGAGATTTCTGGAAATCGTCTTGTGGAAACGGATAGAGTTGCTCTAGACGAATTATGGCGGTATCTCTAATATCTCGAACCCTCCGTTCTGCGCGTAAATCGTAATAGATCTTTCCGCTACAAATAATGACTTTTGTAATTTCTGCAGAACCAAATCCATCTGTTTCATTAATCACGGTCCGAAAACTGCCGTTTGCTAATTCGGTTAAAGAAGCTGCAGATCCCTTATGCCGAAGTAGATTTTTGGGAGTCATTATCACTAAGGGCTTCCTTAGTGGGCACAGTACCTGTTTACGCAGTAAATGAAATATTTGCGCTGCTGAGGTTGGTAAACACACCTGGATATTATGCTCCGCACTAAGTTGCAAGAATCTTTCCAGACGAGCTGAGGAATGCTCTGGCCCTTGCCCCTCATACCCATGAGGTAGAAATAAAGTTAACCCACAAAGCCTCTGCCATTTGTGTTCACCACTGGTGATAAATTGATCAATGACGACTTGAGCAGAATTCGCAAAGTCCCCAAACTGAGCTTCCCAGATAATTAGTGCATTTGGCGTTGTTGTAGCGTAACCATATTCAAACGCTAGAACAGCCTCTTCCGATAAGAGCGAATCATAAATCGTGAAGCTTCCCTGGTCTTTCTCTATTTTCTGCAGTGGTATATGAGCCTCGCCCGTATTTTGATCATAGACAATTGCATGTCTATGAGAAAAAGTGCCACGCCCAACATCCTGACCAGTAATGCGTACTTTATTTCCGGTACTAACAATGGTTGCATAGCTCAGAGTTTCAGCAAACCCCCAGTCTACGGGGAGCTCTCCATTAGCCATACTGGCACGATCAGTTAAAACTTTTTTTGTTTGACGCTGCAAACTAAAGCCTCTTGGAAGTTCAACAAGTTTACTAGCAAGAGCTTTCAAATCAGTCAGCGGCATAGAAGTATTGAAGTGAGGGCTCCAGTCGTGCCCCAAATAAGGACTCCAGTCCACAAATAGTTCTACTGAAGGCTCTTTTACCAAGCTCTTTACGACGTGCTGTCCGGTATCCAAGTCCGCCCTATACCTGGCATTCATCTCGTCTACTTCTTTTTCAGTAATGATCTTTTCGGACACCAACTTCCGAGCATACAAAACGCGAGTCGACTCATGGCGACCAATGGCTTGATACATGAGCGGCTGAGTCATTGAAGGCTCATCGGTTTCATTGTGTCCACTGCGCCTATAACAAACGAGGTCAATCACAACGTCTTTTCTGAATTGATAACGGAAATCAAGCGCGAGCTGTGTAACAAAAAGAACGGCTTCTGGGTCATCTGCATTTACGTGAAATATTGGAGCCTGCACCATCTTAGCAATATCGCTGCAATACTCGGTAGATCTAGCGTCATCTTGACGACTCGTAGTAAAACCTACCTGGTTATTAACGATAATATGTATTGTGCCTCCCGTTGAGTAAGCCCGAGTCTTCGACATTTGAAATGTCTCCATTACAACACCCTGCCCAGCAAAGGCAGCATCTCCATGTACAATCACCGGAAGCACAAGTTTCCCGTCTTTGTCTTTTCGACGAGACTGTCGAGCTCGAACCGAGCCTTCTATGACTGGCGCTACTATTTCAAGGTGGGAGGGATTAAAGGCTAACGCCATGTGTACTTCGCCGCCAGCGGTCATAATGTTTGACGAAAATCCTTGGTGATACTTAACATCACCCGAAGTTTCATATACGGCTTTACCTTCAAATTCATCAAATAAATCAGCTGGATTTTTTCCAAGTATATTAACCAGCACATTAAGGCGGCCACGATGTGCCATCCCAAGAACGACTTCCTTAACACCATATTTACCAGCACGTTGTACAACTTCATCGATCACCGGGATCGTGCTCTCCCCTCCTTCCAAACCGAAACGCTTAGCGCCCGGATATTTAGAGTCAAGGTGTTTTTCTAAGCCTTCGGCTGCCGACAGCCGCTCTAATAAATGACGCTTGACATCTTTCTTAAATGCCGGCTGACCATCGTTACTTTCAATTCGTTCTAAAATCCACTGCTTTTCCTCCAAATTAACGATGTGCATGAATTCATAACCAATAGAGCTACAATAGATTTTCTCCAGAATATCTATAATTGCTTTTAGCGAAGCTTTCCTTCTGCTAATAAATAGCGGACCTGTTTGAAATATCGTGGAATGATCAATAGGGGACAGATTATAAAATTCCAAATCCAAATCCCTAACCCGCTCTCGATACATCAGGGCAAGTGGATCTAATTTGGCTTTCTGATGCCCCCGAACACGGTAAGAGCTGATTAGTAAAAGCACCTCCACTTGCTTACTTTCGTGTTCAGAATTAACAATCTCCTCATTACTTAACACCCGTGCGTGTCGGCTAACTTTTCCTAGAGCTTCGAAATGCTTTTTAATCTCCGAATGGGAAACATCGGAATAGGCTTCTTCCTCGGGTGCTGATAATGATTTAAAAAAATCACGCCATTGTTCAGAAATTGATAACGGATCCGTAAGAAATTCTTCGTAAAGTTCTTCGACATATGCGGCATTGGAACCTGAAATGTGTCCACTTTTCCGCATTAATTCCATGAGGCCGTCTTGCATTGAACTACCTAACAAATCTGCCTGGCAGGCAGATTTGCCTTTGAGGCTAAAGATCAAGTTTTCCGCGAAATCAGCATACTCCTGATATGACCGATGGCTCTCGTAGGGTTGAGGCCTTTCGGACAGACAGCAACGCAATTCATAATGCCGCGACACCGAAAGACACTAAATGGATCAGTAAGATCTGCTAAACGTTCGGAGGATGCTGTATCGCGGCTATCCGCTAGAAATCGATACGCCTGCAGTAATCCCGCTGGTCCAATGAATTTCTCAGGATTCCACCAGAAAGAAGGACAATTGGTGCTACAGCATGCACACAGAATGCACTCATATAAACCGTCTAGCTTTTCACGATCTTCTGGGGATTGAAGACGCTCGATATTAGGAGGCGGATTATCATTGATTAAATATGGCTTCACTTTTTCGTACTGCTTGTAAAAAACCTCCATATCAACTACGAGATCGCGTATTACTGGTAAACCGGGCAGAGGACGCAGAATGAGCGTCCCTCCCGGCTTAACAACATCTGATACAGGTGTGATGCAAGCAAGCCCATTAACGCCATTAATGTTCATCCCGTCAGAGCCACACACTCCCTCCGTGCACGATCTCCGATAAGCAATAGTAGAATCTTTTTCTTTGGCGAGCGCCAATACATCAAGCACCATTAGATCGGCGCCTGCAGGTACGTCGACTTCAATATCCTCCATTACAGGTTTGGTATCAGTCTCTGAGTTAAATCGATAAATGCTGATTAACATTCTTCTTTGAGCTCTTCTTTTACTTGCTTTATCTAGTAGTTAATAGGTTCGAACTGTAGGTTCGAAAGTCTCAACGTTCCTAGGTGAAAAATTAACATCACGCTTTCCTACCTGCTTCTTCCCTGGAAAATATAATGAGTGACACAACCAATTTTGATCATCGCGCTCCCTGAAGTCCTCACGGGCATGCGCTCCTCGGCTTTCCTTCCGAGCCTCAGCGGCTATCGCTGTAGCTTCTGCCACCTCAAACAAGTTCTCTAGTTCAAGGGCTTCTATGCGAGCAGTATTGAAAGTTATGCTCTTGTCTTCTAAATGCACATTCGCAATACGCTCCCTTAGAGCATCTAGTTTTCCGATCCCTTCATTCATCAATTCTGCTTTACGGAAAACGCCGAATTGATTCTGCATGATATTTTGTAGCTCAAATCGCAACAAAGCGATATGTTCTCCTCGTACAGATTGATTTAGTCGATTTAACCGACTTAGGGCTCGGTCCACATCCGAATCAGTAGCGGCACGCAGTTCTATCCCTTGGGATAACATTTCTTCTATACACTTTCCAGCCGCACGACCAAATACGACTAGATCCAGTAGACTATTACCACCGAGGCGATTGGCCCCATGCACTGAAACACAGGCTACTTCTCCAACTGCAAATAATCCCGGTATAACCTTATCTTCTCCTTTATCATTCTGGGTCAAAGCTTGCCCGTGTACATTAGTCGGAATGCCACCCATCATATAATGACAAGTTGGTACAACCGGGATAGGCTCTTTAATTGGATCAACATGAGCAAAGGTTCTGGATAACTCCAATATCCCCGGCAATTTAGAAGTTAGCGCTTCTTCTCCTAAATGATCCAGTTTCAGCATAAGATGGTCGCCTTTTTCACCGCATCCACGGCCCTCAAGGATTTCCTGCATCATCGAGCGAGATACCACATCCCTCGAAGCTAGATCTTTAGCATTTGGCGCATAACGCTCCATGAAACGCTCACCATCGCTATTAATTAAATAACCACCCTCGCCTCGACCACCTTCTGTTACAAGAGTACCTGCCCCATGAATTCCGGTAGGATGAAATTGCCACATTTCTATATCTTGCAATGGATAACCTGCGCGGAGAGCCATACCTGCGCCATCACCAGTATTAATCAGCGCGTTTGTTGTAGAAGCATAAATCCGCCCAGCTCCCCCAGTGGCTAATACAGTAGCTTTGCATTGCACGAAGACGGTTTCACCTGTTTCAATGCAGATAGCGATGACTCCAACGATTTGATCGTCCTGATTTTTAACCAAATCTATGGCATACCATTCGTTAAGAAATACCGTGTTGCTTTTTAGATTTGCTTGATAAAGCGTGTGAAGCAGCGCATGACCTGTCCGGTCCGCGGCTGCGCAGGTCCGGGCAGCCTGCCCACCTTTACCGTAATTCTTTGACTGCCCCCCAAAGGATCGCTGATAAATCCGTCCGCTTTTTTCCCGAGAAAATGGCAGCCCCATATGCTCAAGTTCGAATACCGTCTGCGGCCCTTCACTACACATGTATTCGATTGCATCCTGGTCACCAATATAATCTGATCCTTTAACTGTGTCATACATATGCCAACGCCAATCGTCATCTGGATCCGCACTGGCTATAGCGCTAGTAATTCCTCCCTGTGCCGACACCGTGTGTGACCGGGTTGGGAAAACCTTAGTAATCACGGCTGCCTTGTATCCGGATTGAGCCAGTTGAAGAGCTGCACGCATACCGGCACCACCACCACCGACTATCACTGCGTCAAAAGAGATACTCCTAAAAGCCATAAATTAGCTGCCCCAAAGTATCTGTATACCCCAAACAAGGTATACGCTAATTAATAAAAGGCAACCTGACTGAAACCCTAGTCTGACGGCAGTAGCTCGTGTCCCTAACTGGAGAGGGGTCAAATAATCAGTAAAGACTGTCCACATTCCTATCCAAGCATGAGCGCTTAATGAAAGTAGCGTGAGCGTGCTAAAAATTCGCATAACATTATCCTCGAAGATCCCTACCCAGGTCTGATAATCCATCTGGGGGTGCATGATAAAATTACCAATTATGCAAACCGTATACGCCCCCAGGATAAGTGCTGAGACCCTTTGGATGAGCCAATTCGATAACCCAGACCGTATCAGATTGGTGATGTTGCTTACCATAACCATAATCCCACAATCACACTCCCTACCACTGAAAAAGCTAATACGATAACCGCCCCGATCTTCGCTCCTTCATTGCTCTCACCTATGCCCAAGTCCAACAGTAGATGTTTGCAACCGGCTATAAAGTGATAGATCAAACTTACAAGAACAGCAAAAGTTAATAGCTTAACCAGAGACCTGCTTAACAGCGCCTGTACACGCATAAATTCGGATTCAGAGTGTAAGGAAAGATCTAGCAAGTAGAGGATGAAGACCATTCCGACAAACAAAAAGATACCGGAGATACGGTGCGTAATTGAAGCCTTAGCCGCAAGCGGCAATTTAATGGTAGTAAAATCGAGATTTATGGGTCGGTTATCTTTCACGTTAGTGCTTTTTAATAAATCTTTTACCGAGCAGAATTGCGCGACTTACAACTTGTGAAGAAGTTCGCGAACTAGTTGAAATAATTACACAAAAAGGGAATTTCAAACTACGCAAATTATAAGCTGAAGGCCCTATTATTACAATGAGTCTTCTCTCCTCAAATCCAATTATGACAATGCTTTGTCAGTTGAATTACTTTCACCGAAAATAGTTAGCAAACGCCGAATTCGGAGGAATAAATCTCTGAAACTTTTAGCCAATCGCAAGCTTATTATGGCCCAACCAAAATGATCCCTATACTACAAAAATTTGACAAGGGCGGCCCTCTCTACCTAGTATTGCCGTCCCTGTCAGAGCTTACTTCCAATAGAAACTATACGTAGCTCTACTCTCTAAGCTCTTATTTTATATACACTAACTTACGACGGGCTAAAGTAAATTATAGGAGTCCATAATGAAGACAAAGGCCCAGTTAACCATAGACGGGAGAGAGACACCGATTGAATTACCCGTTTATGAAGGCAGCACTGGTCCTGACGTCATTGATGTGCGCAGTTTAGTTGGCGAGGGTATCTTTACTTATGACCCCGGTTTCGTTTCAACCGCCGCTTGTGATTCTGATATAACTTATATAGATGGCGGGGCCGGAGTATTACTGCATCGTGGTTACCCAATAGAACAGTTGGCTGAAAAATCCACCTTCCTTGAAACCAGTTTCTTGCTTTTAAATGGTGAATTACCAACTGCTGAAGAAAAAACTGCGTTCGAAACTGAAATTCTTTATCACACGATGGTCGATGAACAGATTCACCAGTTCTTCCGAGGGTTCCCGCGTAATGCCCACCCAATGGCAATGTTGTGTGGAATCGTTGGTGCCTTATCAGCTTTTTACCATGACAGACTCGATATCGATAATGCAGAGTATCGTATGGCCACAGCCATTCGCATTATAGCGAAGATGCCGACACTTGGAGCAATGTGCTACAAGCATGGAATAGGCCAGCCGTTTATGTACCCGCAAAATGATATGGGTTTTGCTGAAAACTTTTTACATATGATGTTCGGCACGCCTTGTGACCCTCCTAAAATAAGCCCCACTTTGTCCAAAGCCATGGATACAATCTTTCTCCTTCATGCTGATCATGAACAGAATGCTTCTACTTCGACGGTCAGATTGGCCGGGTCGACCGGAGCAGACCCCTATGCGTGTATCGCATCAGGAATCGCTGCTCTTTGGGGGCCGGCTCACGGAGGGGCTAACGAAGCGGTGCTGAAAATGCTATACGAAATTGGAGATGAATCAAAAATTGACGAATTCATTTTACGGGCCAAGGATAAAAATGATCCTTTCCGGCTAATGGGTTTCGG
>Ga0066373_10000126_pt1 | contig 12779 bp, 12 predicted proteins | sample Knorr_S15_td_O2m_FD_71216 | JGI IMG/M metagenome (GOLD analysis project Ga0066373, IMG submission 71216) | Marine microbial communities from Southern Atlantic Ocean transect - Knorr_S15_td_O2min_ad_340m_LV | ecosystem: Environmental > Aquatic > Marine > Oceanic | place: Southern Atlantic ocean... | reverse complement strand
TATGTCAATGGAAATACATTTATTCGCTTCAAGTTCTTTTAAAGAGCTCTTCTGATGGCTTCCCTAAGATTTTCTTTCGGCACTATGGGATCAGGTAAAAGTACCTTGGCCCTGCAAATTCATCACAATCTATCCTCTAGAGGTTTGTTTGGAATCCTCTGCAGTCAGTTAGATAGAGCTGGTGGCAAAGTTTCTAGTGCTCTGGGGGTTTCCGCAGATGCAGTTCAGGTATCCTCAGGCTTTAATCTTTATGATTTTGCCTTAAAGGAAAAAGAAAGTAATGGTTCTCTCGACTATATGATTTGCGATGAGGCACAGTTCTATTCTGTTGATCAAATAGAACAGCTAGCTCGTGTCGTTGATGAGATCGGGGCGGAAGTTTACGCATTTGGACTGCTTACTTCATTTCAAGGAGAATTGTTTGAGGGTACGAGAAGGCTTTTGGAACTCTCTGACGAGAGGATTGAAGTACAAGTTGAAGCGCGTTGTTGGTGTGGGCGTAGAGCTACACATAATGCGAGATTGTTTGAAGGTAAACAAGTTTACGACGGTGATCTTGTCGTCGTAGATGACCCAGAAGATAAAAAAGTCACCTATGAGCTTCGGTGCCGCCAACACTGGCTAGATGGAAATTCAGGTCCTGATCGTCAAGTCGTTCCGATACATGCTCCAATAAAAGAAGTGAAATCAGCAAACGGTTAGCGCGAACAGTCGGTCTTACGTCAAGTTCGCTAACCTGAAAATATGACTGAATATAAACCGCCTCTAAACGACATCAGACTAGTTCTAAATGAGATTAGTGATATAAGTAGATTGTGTGACCTGCCAGATTACGAACATGTAGATGTCGAGACGGTTGATGGTGTTATTGAAGAACTTGGGCGTTTTGCAGCTGAAGTTATATCACCTGTTAACAAAATTGGTGATCAAGAAGGATGTTCGATTACAGATGGTGTAGTTACCATGCCAGAAGAATTTGGGGAGGCTTGGGACCACTTCATAGATGCTGGTTGGGGAGCCATTTCGCAAGATCCAGATTATGGCGGTGGCGGCTTTCCACTAGCTATTCACACTGTTTTGACAGAGATGCTAGCAACAGCGAGTAGAGCATGGTCAATGGGTCCCATGCTGACAGCAGGAGCGATTGATTGTTTGCATACTTTTTCCGATGAAGCTCAAAAGGAGGTTTTTTTACCTAAATTAGTTGCTGGTGAATGGTCAGGAACGATGAATCTGACTGAACCTCAAGCGGGTTCTGATGTAGGTGCCTTAACTACTAAAGCTGTACCTCAAGAAGATGGAACTTATAGAATTTTTGGAACTAAAATTTTCATAACTTATGGAGAACATGAGTTAGTCGAAAATATTATTCAGTTGGTGTTAGCACGCACTCCAGATAGTCCACCAGGTACAAAAGGAATATCTTGCTTCATCGTCCCTAAGTATCTAGTTCAAGATGACGGTTCGTTAGGAGAACGTAACGATTATCGTTGCCTTTCTCTTGAACACAAGTTAGGTCTGCACGCCAGTCCGACTTGTGTAATTTCGTATGGTGAAACTGGAGATGGAGCGGTTGGCTACTTGATTGGCGAAGAGCATCAAGGAATGCGTTATATGTTCAAAATGATGAATAACGCTCGTTTGGGTGTTGGAGTTGAAGGGTTAGCGGTAGCTGAGAGAGCGCTACAGCAAGCTTCTTCTTTCGCTTTGGATAGGCGCCAGGGTAGGGCTATAGGGGCTGCAGCAGGTGAGCAGTCTTTAATTATTGAACACCCAGATGTAAGACGGATGCTATTAACCATGAGGGCTTATACAGATGCAATGAGATGTATCTTGTACGCGAATGCTGCAGCTCTGGATTTAGCAAAGAGCCATCCTGATAGTGAGGAACGACAATTAGCTTCGGATAGGGCTGAGTTATTGACACCCATTTCTAAGGCTTGGTGTACTGATTTGGGTGTGGAAATGACTTCTCTGGGAATTCAAGTTCATGGAGGCTATGGGTATATTGAGGAAACAGGAGCGGCACAACATCTTAGAGATTCACGTATTTCCCCTATCTATGAAGGAACGAATGGTATTCAAGCGATAGATCTAGTTGGAAGAAAATTGAAGATGAATGAAGGCAAAGTTATCAGGGATCTTCTTGATGAGATCAAAGACTTTACTGAAAGCCTCAGTCAACATGGTGAGGAATTTGAAACGATTAAGTCAAATCTCACTGATAGCTTGCAAGCTGTTGAAGAGGCTACCGCTTGGCTTAATGAAGAAGGAACTGTAGACCCCATACAAGCCATTTCTGGAGCTACACCTTACTTGCGGATGTTGGGACAGTTGGTAGGTGGATGGTTTTTAGCACGTTTAGCAATTGGAGCAAGAAGTAATGAGAATGTCGGAGACGCAGATTTCCGAAATAGTAAAATGACTGTAGCTAATTTTTATGCTGAGCAGCTTTTGCCTTTGACCAGAGCTCAACTTGGAGCTGTGACTGCTGGGTCATCTGACTTATTTGCAGTTCCTGAAGAACTTTTCTCTACTTAATTGGAGTTATTCTAATTTTTAATTTGGCTTCCATACCCAGCCCATCCTCGAGCTCTTTTCATATTGGTCCAATTGAGTTGCGTGCCTATGGACTCATGATCGCTCTCGGAGTTCTAGTAGCAATCTGGTGGTGTCAGAAACGCTGGGAAAACAAAGGTGGAAAAGCTGAAGAAATTTCTGAAATCATGATCTGGGCAGTACCTTTCGGTCTGATCGGAGCACGTCTTTACCATGTAATAACCGATTGGCGATCTTTTCGAGGGAGATGGGAAGATGTACCAGCCATTTGGCAAGGAGGCTTAGGAATACCAGGCGGTTTAATCCTCGGAGTTGTTGTAGGGGTAAGTGTTGCTAAGAAGAAGGGGATAAATACCTCCGAAGTTCTTGATGCGATAATTCCTTCAATACCTATTGCACAAGCAATAGGTAGATGGGGCAACTGGTTTAATCAAGAACTATTTGGAAAACCCACGGAATTACCCTGGGCTCTAGAAATAGATTTCCAACATAGATCAAAGGATTTCATTGCAGAGTCGACTTTCCACCCGACTTTTCTCTATGAGGCAGTCTGGAATGTTTTATTAGCATTTCTTTTAGCTAAGTGTGACCGGGCTGGGTTCTTGAAACCTGGTCGTTTGATAGGGCTGTGGATACTTGGCTATGGAGTAGGAAGACTTTGGGTGGAGGCACTGAGGATTGATAACGCCTCCTTGATAGCTGGAGTTAGGGTAAATATTTGGATGAGTTTGATAGCAATTGTTTCTGGCTTACTGGTTGTGGTATTTGGGAGAGAACGATCTATTGATTCAATGAATCCCTCAGAGAGGTTTTAGCAACTACGGTCTTTGTGTGGAAACTGATTTCGTGCTACGAAGAGTAGATAGAACTTTTGCTTTTATAGATCTTTCGGGTTTTACTGCTTTTAACGAACGAGCGGGAGATGAGCAGGCAGTCGACGTCTTAGTTGAGTTTCGTAACACTGTCCGCAACATTGCAAGCAAAAGAGGTGTGAGAATAGCTAAATGGCTTGGTGATGGTGTGATGCTTGTTGGTGTAGAGCCTGAAGAAACAGTTGATTCAGTACTTGAAATTAATTCGTTAATTAGTGGTTCAGATTTTGAATTGCCGGTAAGGGCTGGAATTGCGCGTGGTTGGGTTCTTTTGATCGAAGGAGACGATCATGTAGGGAGAGAGGTTATTTTGGCTTCTCGCCTATGTGATAGTGCTGGCCCTGGCCAAGTTCTAGCACCAAAGGAATTGGTTTCGCCATTAATGAATCTGACTCAAATCGAGTTGGGAGAGGTAATGGTCGATGGGTTCGCTAAGCCTTTTCAGTTGGTTCAACTGAAACAAGCTGAGTGAGTGCTTTAGAGGGTGAAAAAAGTTTAAGCACGATCAAAATTTTTGTCATAGTTTGACTGCAGGGGTAAGGAAACGATGAGCGTCGGATTTTCTGAATTAGGAATAGAAAAAGACTTAGTTGAAGAATTAAACCATCTAGGCATAATTGAACCGTTTGAAATACAGAAAATAACCATCCCAGACATTTTGAAAGGAAGAGATGTCTGTGGGAAAGCAAAAACAGGATCAGGCAAAACAATTGCTTTTGGTTTGCCGTTGCTACAACTTTTACCAGCTTCAAAACCAGGAGAACCTACAGGTTTAGCTCTTGTCCCAACTCGCGAATTGGCTATTCAGGTATGTAAGGAGCTTGAGCCTTTAGCTTTGAAAAGGGGTCTAGGAGTAAGGGCGATTTATGGAGGCTCTCCGATAGAAAAGCAGATTGAGGCAATAAAGAAAGGTGTTGATTTTGTAGTTGCTACACCAGGACGTTTGATTGATTTATTGGAAAGAGGAGATATTTCAGTAACTAGTGTTCAGAAAATTGTCATTGATGAAGCTGATCGAATGGCAGATATGGGATTTATGCCGCAAGTCGAATGGATTTTGCGCCAAGTGGAACTAGACCATCAAACTTTGCTGTTTTCAGCAACTCTGGATGGCATGGTAAGTGGTTTGATTAGCCGTTATCAACAAGAACCGGCAATGCATGAAGTTGAGTCTCGTGAAGTGACAGTTGCAGAGATGCAGCATCGTTTTATCGCCGTTCATGAAATGGATCAAGTGAAGGTCGCAGCTGCAATTATAAGTTCTTCTAACAAAACAATAGTTTTCACTAAAACGCGGTGGGGGGCAGACAAGTTGGCATCCAAACTTTTACAAGAAAATGTAACTGCAGCAGCCATACATGGGGATCTGAGGCAATCTCAGCGTGAAAAAGCTTTAAAGGACTTCACCAAAGGGAAAATAAGAACGTTAGTTGCAACTGACGTCGCAGCAAGAGGAATCCATGTGGATGATGTTGAGGCAGTAATCCACTACGATCCACCTTCTGACGCCAAAACTTATTTGCATCGATCCGGTAGGACTGCAAGAGCAGGTGAGAGCGGTGTAGTTGTAAGTCTGATCTGTTGGGATGAGGAGCTTGAAATCAGAAAACTGATGCGGCGCCTTGGTCTTAAACAGCCAATAGTCGAGATGTTTTCTAATGACGAGAGATTAAAAAATTTAATCTCATGGAACCCTGATTTAGAGGCAAATTAGTTCGTATAAAGGGCAAAATTTCTAAGACTGTGCATGATGTTTTCATGCTCCTCTTAGAATGGTATTACATCAAGAGAGGCTCAAATTTGGGTCCGGCAACCTGGGATGGACACCCAAGGTGCTCGCTTGCCTAGTAGGTGAGGATGCGGTTTCGGAAGAGACAATGAAGTGTCCGGCGGGTGGTTATTTTTCCCTGCCGGCTCCGATTTGGAGTCTGTTTGCGGAGGAAAAATGAGGATAAAAAGATTTATTAACGACAGGCGTAAGTCTGTGCGTTTGCCTTTTCATCCTCGATCCTACAGCGATGATATTCCCGCTTCAGGAGCATGGTCTATCGAACAAGGTGTAGGTGATCGTAATTTTGTCGAAGTGGTAGATGGACAGCCATTCGTTTTAGAGAGCGGAGAAACTCTTGACTATATAACCATGGCTTATGAGACGTGGGGGGAGTTATCCCCAGAAGCGGATAACGCAATACTGGTTTGCCATGCTCTAACAGGTGATTCGCATGCTTATGGCGATGTTGAGCCCAGCCACTCTACGCCTGGTTGGTGGAATGGTCTTATTGGTCCAGGTTGCGCATTGGATACAGAAAAGAATTTTATAGTCTGCATAAATGTCTTAGGAGGTTGCCAGGGGTCGACGGGACCTGCGAGCATCAATCCAAGGACCGGCAAGCCATTTGGACCTGATTTTCCTGTAATAACAATTCGCGACATCGTGAGATGTCAAAGGCGTGTAGCGGATCATTTAGGTATTGAAAAATGGAGTTGTGTAGTCGGTGGTTCAATGGGTGGCATGCAAGTGCTCGAATGGGGGGTCATGTTTCCTGATCGCGTCTCATCTTTAGCACCCTTGGCTACTACCTTAAGAGCAAGCGCTCAGCAGATTGCTTGGAGTGCAATAGGTAGGACAGCTCTTTCCTTGGATCCTAGATTCAGAGGTGGCAATTATTATGAGGCTGAACCAGGAGATGGCCCTACAGCGGGAATTGCAATCGCTCGTTCTGTGGCTCAGACAACCTATAGAAGTGAAGGGATCTATTCGGACAGATTCGGAAGAGATTTGGTTGACCCGCGTTCTATTTATGGCCTATGGGATCGGTTTCAAGTTGAGTCTTATCTTGATTATCACGGTGAGAAGTTAGCGAGAAGGTTCGATGCTAATAGCTATTTGCTTCTCAATAGAGCAATGGATTTACATGATCTTGCGCGCGATAGAGGAAGCTTGAAGGGTGCGCTGGAAAGGATTGCACGCGTACCTGTAATGACGTTGAGTATTTCTTCAGACACTTTATATCCTCCCTATCAGCAGATAGAACTTAAGGAAGCAGTCATTGAAGCGGGAGGGGAATGCGAATATCACATGGTTGACAGCCCAGATGGGCATGACGCTTTTCTCTTAGCAGTAAAAGAAATTGGAGTTCACTTAGAAGGTTTCCTTTCAAAGGTTGGTACCGGGTAGTTGTGGATGTCATTTGCAATTAAAACTGCCCTAGATGAAACAGGTACTACGATTGGTTTGAGGTCATGAAAAATGATGTTTAAGAGATTTATCTTTATAACTGCAATTGTTTGTTCCGTTTTTGCGTATTTTTCGTACGTTGATTTTTCTTTAGCTCAGAATATGACAATTGAGACTATTCCCCCAGAGGTAGATGAAAGCGGGAATACAACTGAGGAGAGAATCGACCAGATAGTAGTGACTATAAGAATTCTCGCTGGAGTAGTGCTGGCTGGAACCGTGGGTTACTGGTGGCACACAAAACCAAAAAGGTCAGCTATGAAAAAAACCAAGGTGATTGGAGCTGATCAGAACAAGACCAACGACTTAGAAGTTGATTCTATGGTTAGTGACAGTTATGAAGATGTGGAAGAAAATAACTGATTAAAGGTCTTCAAGGGCAACTAAACGCATAATGCTTTCTTGATTGGTAGGGTGATTGCCTACGCGGACGTAGCTCAGCTGGTAGAGCATCACCTTGCCAAGGTGAGGGTCGCGAGTTCAAATCTCGTCGTCCGCTCACATAGAATTAAATTGACTTTCAGTTGTTAACCCATAACTAGGAACAGATGACAGAAATTAAGACAGCTATTGATTTCGACCCAGATGCTTTAAGGGCTAAGTATCAGGCAGAGCGCGATAAACGTATTCGTTCAGATGGTAATGAACAGTATCTTGAAGCCACCGGAGCCTTTTCTGATTTTTCTAAGGATAATCATGGTGGAAAGATTCTTGAAAGAGACCCGTTGAATGAAGAGGTTGATGTAGTTGTCATTGGTGGTGGTTTTGGAGGTTTAATCGCTGGGGCGCGTCTAAAGAATGCTGGTATTGATGATGTTCTTTTAATTGAAAAAGGTGCTGATTTTGGTGGCACTTGGTATTGGAACCAATATCCGGGTGCTCGTTGTGATGTTGAATCTTATATTTACCTACCCCTTCTCGAAGAAGTAGGCAAAATACCTTCGGAAAAATATGCATCTTCAACTGAGATACAAGAACATGCTTGTGCCATTGCAAGTCGATTCGGTTTAGACAAAAACGTTTGTTTCCAGACAGAAGTCAAAAGCACACGATGGGACTCAGATATAAGCCGTTGGATAATCAGTACCGACAGACTTGATGCAGTAAAGGCTCGGTTTGTAGTCATGGCTTCAGGACCTCTACACAAGTTGAAGCTTCCTGGAATTACAGGTATAGATACTTTTTCTGGTCATATGTTTCATACCAGTCGTTGGGACTATGACTACACAGGTGGCTCACCAAAAGAGGATTTAACAGGCTTAGGTGATAAACGTGTGGCACTTATTGGCACTGGAGCTACTGCGATTCAGTGCGTTTCACACCTTGGGAAAGATTCTAAACATTTGTATGTCTTCCAGCGAACTCCATCATCAGTTGATTTCAGAGGGAATAGGCCTACAGATTCTGAGTGGGCTGAATCCCTTGAGCCTGGTTGGCATAAAGAGAGAATGGAGAACTTCAACAATTTAGTTTCAGGAATACCTCAAGAAGTTGATTTAGTTGATGACTGCTGGACTGACCTGATAGGCAATATCGTTGACATGTACAGAAGAGGAGCAATACAACCCGAGATGGATTTGCCAGAGGTTCTTGAGATGGCAAATTTCGAAAAAATGGAATCTATCAGAAAACGAGTAGAGGAAAGTGTTGATAATCCTGAAATAGCAGAAGCTCTAAAGCCCTGGTATGCACTGTTCTGCAAGAGGCCATGTTTTGATGATGAGTACCTGCCAACCTTCAATAGGGAAAATGTTGACCTTATTGATACGGGTGGGCTAGGAGTGGAAAAAATAACCCCTAATGGTGTGGTCGTAGCAGGACAAGAATATGAAGTGGATTGCATAATTTTTGCAACTGGGTTCGAAGTAGGCACCGGGTATGAAAGGCGTGCTGGGTGCCAAGTAATAGGAGCTGATGGCAGAACGCTTACAGAGAAATGGGATGAACATGGAGTTTCAACTTTGCATGGTCTCCAAACTAGTGGGTACCCCAACCATTTCATGCTTAGCGCTAATCAAGGTGCTTTCACTGTCAATTTTCCTCACTTGTTAGAAGAGGCAGCAACAAATGCTGTTTGCATAATTAAACACGTCATTGACGAGGGATATTTGACAGTAGATGTTGAACAAGAGGCTGAAGATGAGTGGGTTAAGACAATAATTGAAAAAACGCGTGGACCAATTGGTGCAGGACCCGGAAGCACAGAATGCACACCTGGTTATTACAACAATGAAGGTCATTTAAACGAAAAAGCTCGTCAGGGTGCGCCTTATGGTGGTGGATCAGTTGAATTTTTTAAATTGATGGAAGATTGGCGCGATAAAGGTGATTTTAAAGGTCTCGAATTCAAATAGCTTTTACATTCCCGCTTCGGCTACATGTCCATTGAGTCGTTATTATCGCTCTGACGGATAAGAAATAAAGAGGGGTATCCATGGGAGAATTAGACGGACGGGTTGCCTGTGTGACTGGCGGAACCCGTGGGATTGGAAGAGCTATTGCCGAGGCCTTTCTAGCAGAAGGCGCCAAAGTCGTGATCAATGGAAGAAGTCCTGAAAAAGGTGAACAAGCACTTTCAGAAGTAGGAGCCGGGGAAAATTTACATTTTATTTCCGGTGATGTCACTGATCAGACTGTCTGTGAAGGTCTTGTAGATCAAACAGTTGAACATTTCGGAAAAATTGACATCATGGTGAATAATGCGGGTGGAGGAGGAGATGCTGCTCCCTTAGTAGATATGAGTGATGAGATCTGGAATTTTGTTCTGAACTGGAATCTGAATCACCCAATGTGGTGTATGCGACGAGCTTTAAAATATATGATTCCACAAGAATGGGGTCGGATAATCAACATTTCGTCCATGTATGGAAAAACTGTTATCCCAACCAATTCTCATTACGTGACAACCAAGCATGGACTGAATGGTCTTACGAAGGTGGTGGCTCACGAGGTAGGAGCAATGGGAATAACAGTAAATGCATTATGTCCTGGTGGAATTCTTACAGATGTTATGAATAGTGATGGACGAGTTGCAGCTGAAGCACTGGGCATGGAGTTCCAAGAATTCTTAGACATGATGGCTGCACCCTCAGCGATCAAAAGGTTAAATGAAGTTGAAGACGTTTCTCTTGTAGCCGTTTTGTTGGCGTCAGAAGCTGGAGCGGGTATTTCTGGTTCACTTATTAATGTCGACGGCGGCCAGGTGCCTTACTAAAAGAGGAGAATAAAGATGGGAAAGTTAGAAGGAAAAGTTGCAGTAATTACTGCGAGCACGAGAAGTATCGGTAGGGCAATAGCAGAGATTTACTTGTCTGAAGGCGCCAAAGTTGTAGTAAGCGGTAGAAGTGCCGAAAAGGGTGAACAAGCTCTTGCGGAAATGGATGCGGGAGAAAACGCTCATTTCATAGCCTGTGATGCAGTAAATCAATCCGAAGTTGAAGCATTGATCGATGGGACTGTTGAGCATTTTGGAAAACTCGACATTGTTGTTTTGAATGCAGGCGGCATTATGGGAGCTGCACCTGTAGCAGAAATGACTGATGAGGTTTGGAACCATGCGTTGGATATTAATTTAAATCACACTTTCTGGGGTATGCGTAAAGCATTAACGCACATGATTCCTCAAGAGTCAGGACGGATCATCGCGATGTCTTCTATGGAAGGCAAACTTGCTAAAGCCACCCTTTCCAACTACACGTCAAACAAACATGCCATAAACGGACTTGTAAAAGTTGCTGCACACGAAGTGGGAACCCTGGGTATTACCGTTAATGCTATTTTGCCAGGTCTGGTGCTTACAGATATGTTCTATGAGTCAATGCCAGCTACAGCAGAGACAATGGGAGTTACATTAGAGGAAGCGGCAGATATGTTCACTCAGCCTGCTGCTATTAAGCGACCAAATACTGTGGAAGAAGTTGCCGCCGTAGCTTTAATGCTTTCGCGTGATGAAGCCCGCAATATCACAGGGTGTCTATTCCCTGTTGATGGCGGGACAATGCCTTATTAAAAATTCGTAACTGATTACTCATTCATCCAAGACGGAGGTCTTTTGTCGAGGTATGCCTTCATTCCTTCTTGGGCTTCTTCACTTCTAAAAAGGTTGGATGACAACTCAGATGTCCAATTAAAAGCTTCATCCAATTGCATTTGAGGCACTCGCAAAATTAGTTGTTTGGCAGCAGCTATTGCTTCGGGGCCGCCAGCTTTAATATCAGAAACCACTTCTTGAACCGCAGAGTCGATTTCATTTGCTGGAACGGCAGCATTGATTAGACCCATGCGCGCAGCTTCTGAAGCTGAGAAGCGGTTGCCGCGAAGAAAAGCCTCACTGGCTTCAGCAGACCGCATTTTTGGAAGACACAGCACGGAAATCATCGCAGGTGCCACACCTATACGAACTTCAGTAAAGCCAAATTTTGCTTCCTCTATCGCTATTGAGATATCCATTGCGGCAGCGATTCCCATTCCTCCCGCTACGCAGTGTCCAGTGATTTTCCCTATATAAGGTTTAGATGATTTTCTAAATCTGCTGAAAATTTCTGATGGGTCAACTGGTTTAGTTTGAGATTTATTTTTTTTACGTGATGACCTTTCTGACAGGTCTGCTCCTGCACAAAAAACTCGACCGCTATTAGTCAAGACGATTACTCGCACTTCAGAGTTTGATTCTGCTTCGTCGAGAGTTTGTGCTAGCTCTGAAGTTAGTTCTGCACTCAGGGCGTTTCTGTTTTCTTCATCGCGGAGAGTAACGGTTAAAACTCCATCTTCAAATTCTGTCCCTATCAAGTTCATCAATTGCTCCTTTTCGTAGGACCGTCTGTAGGAGGTCCAGCGAAAGCTTGTGCAAGGTCCATCCATTCTTTTGCGATTTCTCCTTTTACTCTAAGCTCGGTATCTCCAAGGTGTCGACGCTGAGTGGCCACAAGGCAGAAATCCTTAGCAAGTCCTTCAATAGAGTCCGGTGCGTCAGAAGGTCCCCAAGTCCAAATTTGGTCATCAGGCCCTCTAAGTGAAAGGTAAACGTCGCCTTCTGGAACTTCGAGACGCCTATTGATGTAAGACCACTGACGGGTTATAGCACCAAGATGAGCAATGTGACGGAGTCTTTCTGTATCTGGACGGTCACCTCCCACTGCATCAATAATGTCTTGGCCATGTGCCCAAACTTCCATGAGTCTTGCGGTTAGGAATGAGTTTGAACCCATTGAAGGCCCATACCAAATGACTCGACTCTCATTGTCAAGTGTTGAGGCTGCATTCGATAAATTCTCACGACCTTCTCTCCACGTGGCCAGTAGAGATTCTGGGGTGAGAGCACGATAGTGGCCCAGTGTGAAGTCATCAGATGCTTCGGCACCATCAACTGCTGAAGCAAAAAGGTCGTCCATGGAAGATTTGAATTTTTCAGGATTAGTGATGGCCAAAGAAGCCGCATTGTCAAAGTAGGTAAGGTGTCCAATTTGATCAGCTACATTCCACCTATCGCTAGAAGTAGGTGTTGTCCACATTCGGTCGTCTAGTTTTGCGACAATGTCGTCAAGAGCCTGTTGCTCTGCAACAAGATCTTTGATTGTTTCATTTATATCCATCTGGTTCCTTAAAATTAAATAAATTGTTTCCAATCATTGGTTTTGTGAAGTTAATCCTGCGAGTATGAGGTCGAGAGCCTCATCGGCTGCTTCTTTCGGTGAAGCTCTCAGGGAGCCAATCACTTCTGGTCTGGAAAAGTCCCGTCCGATTCCTGCCATTAGTCGTGCAATTGCTGCCGTATCGACATTTCCGATCTCACCCTTTTCCACAGCAATGTCTAGCAAGCGATGAGTAATAGCGATCAGGTAAGAGTTGTGATCTTCAATTAATTTTTGAGCTGCGGGTATTTTTTGAAGATCTTGAGCGAAGGCTTCCGTTGTTTTTGCAGCGACCACATTGGCGGCTTGGAGATAGGTGCGAATGGCTTTTAATGGCTGCATATTAGGTGATATGGCAGACATTGCATTTCTGCCTCTAGCCCATAGATTTCTCTCGATAACTATGAGAACGAGTTGTTCTTTGCTGGGAGCCAGACTGTAAAGAGTTCTTAGAGAACAGTTAAGGTTTTTCGCAATTTC
>Ga0066373_10000105_pt1 | contig 13725 bp, 8 predicted proteins | sample Knorr_S15_td_O2m_FD_71216 | JGI IMG/M metagenome (GOLD analysis project Ga0066373, IMG submission 71216) | Marine microbial communities from Southern Atlantic Ocean transect - Knorr_S15_td_O2min_ad_340m_LV | ecosystem: Environmental > Aquatic > Marine > Oceanic | place: Southern Atlantic ocean... | reverse complement strand
CGGCACTACGATATAGATCAAGCCAGAGATCATGCTCAGCTGCTGCGGTATGTTCTACCAGGAGTTCAGAGAGATCTAGCCAGCTAAATAGGCTCCCTCGGGCTGGAACGTAGGGGATGCGCAGCTCTTTAAGGTGCCGGATGACGACGGCGTAGGATTCTGTAAGCCGTTCACAGTTGTTGTCTATGTAGGAACTCATGAAATCAGTGTCGCTCATTAGCAATTGAAGTACCCATTGCGTGTAGTTCGACACTGTATGCGAAAGGTTCACGTTGCCGTACGCCTTGATGAACGCTTCGTTCTGTGAGTAGACGAGGCCTACACGGAGTCCCGAGATGCCAAGGTCCTTCGAGAAGGCATACCATAAGTGCAATAGGTCACTCTGCTTGGCTTGCATAATGTTAGCAAACGAGCAGAACACGGTGTCTTCGGTATAGTCCTCGCGAATGACTGAGTGTTTTGTATTGATGAGCGATAACCCATAGATCTCATTCACAACCAAGTGAATGCCGTGGTCTATACACCAGTTAGTACACTCGAGCAGCCGTTGATGAGAGTAGATTCCACCCGTCGGGTTATCCGGGTTCGTGAGGATTAGCATCCGGAAGCGTTTGCCCGCACGCTTGATCTCAGTTTGTGCACGCTCCAGATCAGCGATACTCAGCGAGGGACCGCCTTTGATCTCAGAAAGTTCGTGATGGGTGATGAGGTCGTATCGCTCCATTCCAGACATATTTCCAATGTCTTGCTTATAGACCGGATAACAGGGGGCTGGAATGACCGCTACGTCGCCTGAATCGGCTAAGATGAAGGATGTCATCTCTATAACACTGGTCGCTCCGGCAGAGACTCCGAGTTGATCAGGGTCGAGAGTACATGTTGTTAGGTGCTTTTCTAGAAAAGAGGCCGCGGCTGCTCTGAAGTCGGGTGCACCGAGCATTGATGTGTAGCCAGGGACCCAATCAGGAATCTGAGTTTCCGCAGTGAGCTTGCTTATTCGGTGTCGTAAGTCGGACCAGCTGAGCGTGTTCTCAGCGACATTTAATGGAATGACACCTTGGGGGTTGTCCTGAGGATGATAGAGATTTCCGAGCGCCTCAGAGTGAGCATCATAATCAACTCGGAGTGGTGTACTAAACGCTAGTGCACCGCGATTGGAGAGCGAAGGCGTGCCTATGAGTTCGCGTCCTCTGTTATCGACGGGCTCTCAAGGTCGCTGGTTAGTGACCCCCGAGAGGCACGCTGAACTCGAAAGACCAATCGAACCCTGGTCCTTCACCCGAACCAGCTCTGAGCCCCACCCAAGGATTCTGCAGTGCCTTGATAAGCAGAGGGGCGATGGTGGCACCAAAGAGGCCGCCGAAGATGGTCCCACGTTTCTTGTCGCTTGCTAGCTGCTTCGCATCGTAGTCGTCGGTCGGGTTTTTACAGAGCAGGTCTCCATGGATATTTTGGCAGCCCTCGATCCTGCCTAGCCCGATTTTTGGTCCCAAGATGCGTCCCGCTACAGCCATGCCGACCCCACCTAGAACTGCTGCTCCCCCGTAGAGCAAGAAGTTCCCTCCTGCGGGACTGTATTGCTCGACCAAGGCGAGATTTGGATCGATGACGAGCCGCTCAGTTGGAGCTGGATCACAGACTGGACGTGCACCGAACCCCTGACCCGTCGTGCAATTCTGAGGTCCTTTTCCGACTACCTCGAGTACTCCATCGACGTTGGACAGAACACGTCCTTGAAATTTTTGCCGACCTCCAGGAAAGCTGACCCGTATACTGTCGCCAGCCAAAAGTTGATCAGTCGTTTGTGCGAATGCGGATGTGCTGGGCAAGAGCAGGGAAGCCAGCAGAAGCGTGCAGGTTGCGCTGCCAAATACCCTCTTTAACTGCATAGTACCAGAAGTGATTTGGCTCTTGAACTCAATCTTCATGGTAAGAAACATCTCCATCCTCAAGTATCGCACACCACTCCCAATTTATACGAATCCGTCCATTGTATTTCTGACCGAGACAACACAAACATAAAAAACTACCCACCTATAGAGCAATCGGCATTATCAAAAAATAGCGAATACTGTGATATCGGTCTCGGTCAGGTTCACCCTAATTACCATTTCCACTGCGAGAACTTCCACCAATCGGGTCACCGGCCGGCATCTGGAGTTGAGGTCCTGGAACCGTATTCTCAATGCGGGACTGCCAACGGCGGATATCAGCTGCGACAAGCTTCTGATGTGGACTCAGGGTGCCCTCAGCTTCAATCCCTGATGCGAGTACATCGAGACGATCTGAAAGTATCGCTCTTACCTCAGCGGGATTACCCGCCATGCTTGCCTGCTGCATCATTTGATCGACTACCGAGCGCTGTGCAGTGTGGAGCACCTGTTGACGATAGGCGTCCCCAGTCTCGGAAGCTCCCCAGGTGGATTCTATAAGACCATCCGTCACTTCTTGGAGGTCTGGGTAGTCACCCATACTGCCGAAGACCACAAGGCGGGCCATGCGATCCGGGTTGAGGATTTCTCCAACCGTGAACGTAGCCGCTGCTGATGCAGCTGCTAAGGGATCGAAAATCTGCTGGGTGTAGCCTGGAAACTCCTCGCCCTCGCTGTACCGATAGGCCGGAGGCGGGATCATTGTTACGAGGTCTGGGGAGAGTGCCAGAAAATCCACAGCCAGCGTAGACAAGACAGTTTCAAGTACATCGCGCTGCTCCTCAGCCTCTACGATCGTAAAGGGAATTTGCCCATCTCCTTTCAATGCGTATCGGAAATCTGCTCCGCCAAGACTCTGGATAGCTGATCGCAACTGGAATCGGTGATGCATGTATAGGGGCAGAAGCACAAACTCTAGAGTCGACATTGGTTCACCGGTCCGGATTGCATCGATTCCGAAGCGTTCAAGGCCAATCTCACGTATGCGTATCTCGAGCTTCAGGTGGTCTACAAGGTTCGAGCCATTATCCCACACGCTGGCGTACTGATGACTAGCCCCGATGAAATTGTTGTTCGTATGACCCATATAGATGAGGCCATCGACGACACCTTGCTCTGCAATTCTTTCTAAGGCTTGAGTTTCGTTGGTACCATTGGGGAATTCACGGTAAAGCCAATTAACTGAGAGCTTGTCGTACTCACCAATTCTCTGCACGTAGGCATTCGATAGGTCGATATTCCCGCTTTCATCGATTTGCACCAACGGTGCAGGATAATCCATAACGCTTTCCCGACCGTAAGCGCTGGCCATGTAGTTGTGTGGAAATCCAAGTGTGTGGCCAACCTCATGGGCCGAGAGTTGACGAACACGGGCCAAGGCCATTTCGACTGGTTCGGACGCCGGCGCTACTTGCGCTAGATATTCAAAATCGGGGGCATCTGCGAACTCTCCGAAACTTCCATCTTCAGGCAAGGATATGCCTCCGGGGAAAGGTGGCACCATCCCTTGGCCATGAAGGTAGTCTTGGCGAAGACGCAGGCTCCCAAGGTTTACTACACCTCGCACGATCTCACCCGTACGCGGATCGATCACTGTGTTGCCGTACGAGTATCCTCGAGTCCTTCGGTGAGTCCAGTGGATCAGGTTGTAGCGGATATCCTGAGGATCAACATCATCAGGCAGCACCATTACCCGGAAGGCATTGATAAAACCAGCTTCCTCGAATGCATCATTCCACCAACTTGCACCTTCGATCAAAGCAGAACGTACAGGCTCTGGCGTGCCAGGATCGACATAGTAGATGATCGGCTCGACAGCTGCAGAGCGCTCTGCGTCCGGATCGGCCTTCTGAAGCCGATGCCGGGCAGCGAGCCGAACACGGGTGTCTGCATCGATCGGGGTCGCGTAGTCATAAACGGTAGGTCCGTTGACCCCTACCCGTGCATCTGCGATACGGGTCTGGTAACCATTGTCCGGGAGTTGGATGAACGAATGGTGCTGACGCAGAGTGACTGCTCCACCCGTTGCTGCGACCCCATTCACGAGTTGCCCCGGGTTACTGCTTGTGAAAGTCAGAATCGACTCGACTTCGGTGTTTTCGGGAAAAGAGCGGGTAGCAGGCAGATGGATAGCGCTTCGAGAGGCGTCGAGCGTGAAATCACCTTCACCTCGAGCTGCAATCTGATCAATCACACCGCGAGCATCACGCAGAAAGAATTGGGTTGCATCCACGAGCACACGCTCACCGGTTTCAGCCACCATCTCGAAACCCCAATGGACAGAAGGTGCAAATGCATCACGAACGGCTTGGGCTTCACTCAAGTTCTCGCTTTGTGCGACGAACCCGTAGTTTGGTTCCATAAGTAGAATACGAGGCCCAATTCGCTTGGCTGCGAGAACATGGGTTCCCCGTAGTTGCCCACGATCGATACCCACGGGGTTACTTCCTAGGCCAGAACCCATAGAGATTTGATAAAGAAATTCCGTGTCGAGTTCAGAGATCTCCCAGAACAGCGACCCATTCGCATTATCCCAATACAGGTCAAAAAGGCCATCCATTTGAGTCATGCCTTCAGTGTGTTGTTCAATACTAGGTAGGGACGGTGCCTGTGATTCTGCCGGCGTGGCGAGTCCAAAGAGCGCGATGAAGGCTAGTGTCCCTAGAACGCTTAACTGGGTCAGCTTGGACAGTGAGTGAATGCGTAGTGAGATGGACATGGCGAGAGCCTCGTTTGGGTGTGCTCAACCTTGAGTAGAGCAGTGGTGCAGTTAGTTGGTTTTGGGTCTTCTGCTAATTCTTCCAGTCTGGCTGGATGGGATCATCCGATGAAGGTTCACTGATCTCCGGAGCGTACACTTCTCGTAAACGCTTGTGATACTCTCCTAGCAGGGTTTGTAGCTCAGTGTGTTCCTCAGCGACCTTCTGCCTTAGTACAGGGTTCGTCAAATAGTCGTAAAGGATTGCGCTCATGATTTGCGCGTCTAGGCGGAATCCAGCGTGGCCGATGTCTCCCAGGCCATCCGCCTCCATCCCCTTCGTGTGATATGTATCGCGGGAGCTGAAAACGCCAACACCGATACCTGGGATATCACGTGTTACCCAGCCTGTCTCCTCATATCCAGCCGGCCGCTGAGGAACTTCATTGATTCTGGAAGCACCAAACTTTCTAGCATAGGCAAAGTAAAGTTCTTCTAGAGATCCCAGAGCAATCCCATCCCGATACTCTCCATAACGGTCGATCTCGACTGCGGTTCCAGTCGCAAGTGCTGCCCCCCGTGCTGCATCATCAATCATCCTAGTCATATGCTCGAGGTAAACCTCGTCCGGATATCTGATGTAGTAATCAACCACGGCCCGGGCGGGAACTACGTTTGGTGCTATCCCACCTTCCGGTATCACGCCTTGGATGGAAGCTTCCGGGCGAAGTGTTGATCGAAGACCGTTCACAGATGTGTAGAACCGAACTGCTGCTTCCAGGGCATTGCGACCATTCCACGATGTTAATTGGTGCGCGGGTCGACCAGTAAATACATACTTCACCTCATTAATATTGAGGCAACATACGCCAAATCCAGCTCGTGCGTGGGATGTCTCTGAAGCTGAGTGACTGCGCACTAGAATGTCCGTTCCATCGAATATTCCTGCTTCATACATGATGGTTTTAGCCGGTGGTCCAACTTCCTCAGCTGGGGTTCCGAAGATACGTATAGTCCCAGGGACTCGATCCGATTCCATATAAGCTTTGAGGCTGAGCGCAGCTGAAATAGCCACGGGGGTTTGAGCATTGTGCTGATCGCCGTGGAATGGTCCGTCTATGTCCCGGAGCGCGTCATATTCACCGATTAGCCCAAGCACCGCTCCATCGGATCCGGCCGGGGATACCCAGGTTGCGACAAACGCCGTCTCGAGGTCGGCGACTCCGGTTTCCACAGCGAACCCCTTCGAAAGCAGCACCTTTACGAGCGTGTCCACGGCTTCGAATTCAGCCCATCCCACCTCTGGATTGCGTCCAATATGATCAGAGAGGTCCTGCATTTCAGAGTCCCAGACCTGACCAGCGTGTTCCATGAGTCCAGAACGTTTCTGGTCGGTACGTTCCGTTATGTCTCTTGCAGTTTCTTCGGGAGCGATTCTTTGCTGCAGCGCTTCTATGCGGGTGAGAATGTCAGAGGCTGCTGCTATTTCAGTCGGTGTGGTTTGTGCTGATCCGAGAGTTGGGATCAGAACGAGAGCAAGGATTAGATGATTAGTACGCATTTGGGAGTCACATTTCTCGTTATGGAGTATCTCTATGGATGATACCTGCCAATACTATTCTTGCGCTATGAGGTGCATAGTTCGCTATCAGTAACAGAGATAGGACGTCAGCCGTATCCGGCTAACGCTCCTCTAATGAAAGATTTACGAGCTGCCGAAACCGATCTAGCGATACTGGTCCACGAGGGGTTTGTGTGAAGACCAATCCGATAATCTCTCGTTCCGGATCGAGCCAAGCATTTGTTCCGTCTGAACCCCCATGGCCATAGGTACCATCTGTAATCGTCCATCCGTACCCGTAGCCTCCCCCTCCAGGCACCTCGATCTTGGGAGACGTCATGAGTTCCACAGTCTCGGGCTCAATGATCCTGACCCCGTCATAGATCCCCCCATTCAAGAACATCTGGCAGAAGACAGCATAATCCCATGCAGTTGAGATCATTCCTCCGGAACCTCTAGCGAACGGATAGGCCACGGGCCCACCAGGAGTTCCGCCAGGTTCCCATTCTCCGTTACTTCCTCGTTCGTAGTAGACTGCACCCATGCGGTTGAGCTTGCCGTCGAGCTTGTGCCCCGCCTTATGGTTGTAGCTATCTGTCATCCCCAAAGGACGATAAACGATATCCTTCAGGTAGTCCTCAAGCAGTTGTCCTGACCCAATCTCTATTAGAGCTGCCAGCGTGTTATAGCCGGGATTGCTATAGCTATAGGTCTCACCTGGTGGCACTGCGGCGCCGACATTTCCAAAGCGTGCTGCTTCTCTTTGAAGTGTTGTATTTGCTGCTAAAGGTTGGAGGAAGAGGCTGGATATTCGCAGGCCGCTTGAATGCGACAAGAGCTGCCCGACCGTGATGAACCCCGCACGATAGTTGTCCCATTCCGGGATATGGGTGCGAACCAGATCGGTATATTCGAGCCCACCTTGTTCAATGAGCTTCGCAATTCCAGTAGCGACCAAAGGCTTGGTATTCGAAGCCATCCGGAATAAGGTATTTCGTTCCATAGGAAGCCCCTGTTCCTTGTCTCTCCAGCCCAGGGCTTTATGAAGAACGATGCGTCCCCTTCGAGCTACCAGTACCACGGCTCCGACCAACTCACCGCGTTCGATAGCCTCTTCATAAACTCCCAGGGCTCCCGTGAGGACTGCCGCTGACATCCCCACATCTTCTGGAGCGCCATATGAAAGGGTCTGAGCCTCCTGGCTCTGCAGGTCTGGCGCCAGCACCCCAATCGTTAATATCAGAGCTATCGCAGTTCGTCTCACAGCTCGTGAATAGGTACTCATACTCCTCCTCTTCTGTTCAACTGTCCCGACCCAACCGAAGAAGTGCGGGGGCATAGGCGGAACATAATTAGCTGTTCGCCAGTTGGCTCCCCTTGCTTGGCGCTTAGGGAGCCGGATACGATGCCCGAATATCTAAAAGCGAAAGAGAAGCCATGTCCACCTCCGACGGTACACACTCGGGTGCTGACATCACAAATGACAATTTGTGTTCAGTGCTTGAATCTATCCTTGAGGGAAATGCTCGTACTCAGATTCTCGACCGAGCCCTCACCGGGGATGACTTCGAAGCTGGGGTTAAACGCCTTCGTTCTTCAATGCAGACCCACATTTTCAGGGCTTCTGGGGACGTTTTCTCTCTCTCGCAAATGATTGAGGAACTCGACAAGAAAACTCGGGACGATGGGTTCCATGTTCTCCAAGCGTGGGATTTCGGTACCCACCAGTTTAGTGAAGAAAACGTGCCAACGCTTATGATGGATTTCTGGACAAAGACAGCTCCAGAAGTCCGACTAGAACGTTCTTCACTCGCAATTCTATTGGACTACTACTTCCTGCATGTTCTGGCACTATGTGCCATGAGGGCGTGGGATGGGAGTAACGCGGATGCTGCACTGGACCGAGTTACTAGGCTCGTGGAGCATCTGCAGGGGACCGAGGGCAGTGGGCACCAGTTCGTCCAGAATGCTGAAACTCTTCTGGTGCTTGCGGTCTCACATTTCCACCCCGAAGACCAAGCTTATGACCGTCTCGTTGAAAAGGTGCGGAGCCTGAATTCGAGACATCAGTTGAACTTCGCACTCATTGGGGCAGCTGTTTTAGGAAGTCACTTGCGGTGGGGATTCTCGGTCATGTATCGACGAGATCTTGGGCGGATGCGAGATGATAATACGGCAGATTATCCCTGGCTTTTGGATGCGCTGCTCACTCTGGCGCGCGAGTACGCGAGGATGCACGAAGAGGGTATTCAAGGCACAGAGCGTGAGAACGTAGTGAGCGCGCTTCTTAATGGCCTTACTCCCGACCCATGGGCGTTCATAGATACATGTCCTGCCGCCCTGGTCGACTATGAGGTTGAGTACTCCGAACTCTCTGAACTTTTTATTCGGTACAAGGAAGAGATTTTGGAGGAATTTGAGAGCCATCGCCCAGGACGAGACACGTATTCTCCAATCTCGTTTCACACCAATTTCCTACCAAATACCCTTGTCGCTATGGTCATGACGGCACTGCTGGAGGGCTCGGCTCAGGAATTGTCTTTGAATGCTCTTTTCCTGAGTAATCGTGATGAAATGGGGGATGAACGAGCAAATCTTGCTCGGATGCTCATGTACTATGCCAATGCGAGCCCAGATCGGCTTGGGGAGCATGGTGCTGCCCTGATAATTTACGATGAGGGCACTGGCATCAGCCATGTAGGCCTCACTTTGAGTGCATTTAAAAAGTACATCCCAGGTTGATCTGACCCATATCACAAAGGTGATGCTCGCCAACGGGCGGATCTCACGATAAAGTGTCCATCTTGCACGTATCTACGCAGTGCTGATCGGGACACTCAGATCGATCAGTCGAACGGAGGTCACCTAATGAAAAGCATTATTTTGGTTGTGGTCAGCTTACTTACCGTTACGACAAATGTGAGCGCCCAAATCGCTGAACTCTCACTTGAGAGCGTGCTGGCGACTGCGCCTGGACGAGCTCGTGCCGGTGCCGCAGTCATTAAGTGGAACGACGACTACACTTACGAGACCTTGAAAGAGGGAACAAATGCCATCGTGTGTTATGATCGTTCCGGTGAACGGGATAGGCCGGCGTTCGCGGTGCAGTGTACCAGCGTGGCCAACTTGGCCCGTGTCGCTCAAAACCGACGTTTCCGAGGGGAGACTAGTAACACCGAGGAAGAGCGAGCTATGGTAGCTGCCGCAGAAGCTAACAGTACGAGGGTGGCGCCTGAGTATGGTTCACCATGGGTTTCGACAAATGGTGCGGATCAGCAGAGCGCTAGGACCCATACAACGTTCGCGGTGCCGGGGGCTACTACTGAATCTACCGGTCTGCCAGAAAACGGCAGGGGTGGCGGTGCTTGGATTATGGGTGCCGGAACGAGTGAAGCTCACATCATGATACCAGGGTAGAACCCGAAAGCTTGTAGCGACCAGATAAGCTTAGGCGGCGAAACTACCCTTCGTCTCTGATTTGATGTTCCCCTTGTGCCCGGAGTGAGAAACCTATGCAGGGATATCCTGGCTCTGAATCTCGATCGCCCCAAAGCATCGAGATTCAGGCGGGCTTAGAGGAACGTTATTCAGACATCTATACACATGATGCGTTGAGGGTGATCGAAAAGAGATTATGGAGGCTCGTATGGTGAACCGCGCCTTTTCTAACGGCGCTCCACTTCGAGCCTCCCATCCACAAATACGTGAGAAGGCACGACCCGGTAGTCGAACGGGTGTCCCTCTAGGACGACGAAATCAGCATCCTTTCCGACCTCGATGCTGCCGACCCGGTTTCCGATGTCAAGCAGCTCAGCTGGATTCATGGTTGCCATCCGTAAAGCTTCAATCTCTGGCACGCCATTCCTGAATGCCCAGGCAGAATTCAGGATGGGCTCACCGCCTAGGCGGCCAATCGGTGACGCCCGGCGCGATGCACCGGGACCGAAGAAGGCCACCTTCACGCCTGCCTGGCTGAGGATCGCTGGACTTTTACTGCTCCAGCCGTCCCCTCCTCCTCGGATATCGGAGGCGAAGCTGCCGGAGTTACCGAGAATGACTCCTGCATCAGCTGCGACAATCTCGTCAGCCAGTTTGTGGGCCTCCACCGCACCAGTGATGACGAGACGTAACCCATAGTCGCGAGCGATGCTTATTGCTTCCCGGATCTCAGCAACACGATCAGCGTGGATCAGTGCGGGTACCTCTCGGCGTAACACAGGCAGTATAGCTTCATGGCGCTGGTCATACTCACGGGCCGGGCCTCCCCTTGAGTACTCCACTACCTCGTCTAACTCGTCTCGGATCATTGCTGAGGCGCTCTCCAGCGTTACTGGGATGCCTGACGTACCTGCCCAATAGCGGGTTGTCCCAGACGTCAGCGACATGACCATGCTGCTCGGTTCTCGCGTAACCATTTCCTCAAAGTCCAGACCCGGTGTCTTGACGACAACTCCATTCCCGCCGATCAGATTCAGCGTTCCTGGGGTCACATTAATCGCGGTCACGCCGACAGTGGTGTTCACTCGGTATGAAGGAAACCACGGGTCCACGGCGTAGAGCGCGTTCATCTCAGGCACGATCGGCTCGGTGAGTTCATCGTTCTGGACTTGCCATTTGAGATCGCCGATCCAGTCATTTGCGAACGCGCGCGCGATAATGGTTCCGGGCATGATGACCCGTCCGCCTGCCTCCATCACCGGTATGCCTGCGGGCACTGTTCCCCCAGCTTCCACACGGGTGAACCTGCCTGCCTCCACGATGATGGTTGCGTCCTCGATAGCACCGTCACTGATGGTGAACACGTGTGCGCCCGTGATGGCGAATGATTCGTCGTTTGGCCCAATCCCATTCCGAAGAGGACTGAATGGACCGACATCCCGCAGTCGATCACCCTGTTCCGGTTCTCCCCGTTCGTACTCTAATTGGCCATCGATGAACACTCGCTCGACCCGGTCTGCAGTTAGATCCAGGAAGTGGCCATCCAACAGCACGAGATCAGCATCCTTTCCTACTTCGATACTGCCCACCCGGTCATCGAGCATCATCGCCTTGGCCCCGTTAATTGTCATGACCTCAAGCGCTTGCTGATCAGTGAGACCGTGTCGTGCCAGAAATGCACCGTATTCGCGGAAGTCTTTGAAGTGTTGGTTGGACATGTCAGTCTGGATGCTCGCAGTGATACCTGCATCCAGAAGCTCCTTGAGCAGGTTTATCGGCTCCGGATCGTTGTAGTATTGAACGATCATCATGGGGCCGATGACAGGGATGATACTGGTCCCGCTCAGGAGATCGATTAGCGGGAACACCTCTTCCGCATGCGCCAGGGCAAGTCGCTCGATGAAGCCATATTTTCTCGCAAGCCGCAGGACCATCATGATCTCGCTCGGATAATGCGAGTGAGCGTGGACCATGACGTCGCCGCGGATGACAGGCAGGAGTGCCTCGAGCCGCTCGTTAATCTCAGGAGGCTCACTAGCCTGTCCTTCGGTGTAAGCCTCTTTTTGGGCCAAATAGAGTTTCGCTTGTCGGAAGTAGTCGTCAGCGGTTGCATACCAGCCCATCACGGTCTGCGGTGTCTCGCCTGGCCGCAGATTGATAAGTGGGCGCACTGCCATCTTCAGGTCCACATAGGGCTTAAGGATCATGCTTGGTCCGGGCGTGCTCTTCATCTTCAGGGCCACGGACTGGCCGCTCGAAATGATTCCACTACCGGAGCGGGCAATCACAGAGGTCACACCCCCAGAGAGAGCGACCTGGATCATCGGGTCCTCAAGATGAAGGTTCTCAACCGCTTTCCATTCGGGTGTAAATGGTCCAGGGATCCGTGAGCGACTGGACCTGTCCAGTCCCAGGTGGGCGTGAGCGTCGATCATACCCGGGATAACCATCTCTGCCTGATACTCCTGAGCGTCGGCGGGGGCGTCGACCGACGTCCCTATCTGTTGGATGAGTCCATCGCGCACGAGGATCTCACCATCCGTGATAACACCATTCGTAACGGTGTGGATCTCACCAGCTCGGATAAGGATGGCTTGGGACTGAGCGGCTACCGGAATGTGGACCACGGTGGCTACGAGTACCCCAACTAGGAGTACGGTTAATCGGAACCGCCTAGGCCCGTTATCTCTACACTCTGCGAGTAGCAACAATACTATTCAAGCCTTGGGTTGTATCGCCTCAGCGCTCCAGTCTTTGGACGACGATGAATCGAGTTCCGTCTGAGTTAACGTCATACTCGGGATTGTAGGATGCCATCATGTTGCTTGCGCCCATGCCGACCTGTTCACCAGTGAAAATCCGCTGTGGCTCGTCAGGACTGAAACCGCCATCGGTCGCGAATCTCACACCCATCAGTGAATTGCCTTCCCAGTAAAACAATTCGTCGTTGCTCCATTTTGGCCAGGTACCACCGTTCGTAGATACCTTCCACCTTGATTCAGACCTCGGGAACGTGGTCACATAGATTTCCATCTGGCCATCCTGGTCGGACTGGTATGCGACGAAGCGTCCATCCCGAGACGTCTGCGCCAGGGCCTGAATCCCCTCGTCATCTACCAGCACTGCCGTTTCCCCGCTTGCCACGCTGACGTACCAGAGGTCACGGGCTTGCGTATCCGGGTTGTTGGTGTGGAAGACCACGGTCGATGCGTCTGGAGACCATGACGGGTACCACTTGTGCATTCCCTCGCTTTCGATGAGTACCTGGTCTCGGCCGCTGCCATCCGATGCGCGGATGTAGAGATTTGACACACCACCATCGTTCTGGATTGAGTATGCGATACGGGAGCCGTCAGGGGACCAGATCATGTGACGCTCAAATCCCTCATTAGTCGTGATCCGATTCGCACTCATGCCTTCGAGGATCCAGAGGTGATCCACATCACCCGGGTTCTGCCGGCCGCGAACCGCGACCCTGCTACCATCAGGAGAGATAGACGGATCAAGGACCGAATTCATTCGGGGGCCTATGGTCCCTAAAACGTTACCAGATCCATCAACCCACGCGAGTTGTCGGATTGTTGGTATCTGGTTTCCGCGTCCGCGTCCCTGCGCGTTGAGCGATCTTTGGTCTGCGGCAAGCAAGCCGAGTGCGATCAGAGGAATTGTGACATAAGCCTTCATGGTTTCTACTCCGTGTTACAGTGCTTTAATCGTCGTGCTCGCGGTGGATATGTAGTCATTGGCAGAAACATGGTCATCTAAGTAAGGGCTCAGGCACCACATTCCAGTCACTACCGAAGGATTCTTAGAGGGGTGGGGTCAGGGGGGTCATCCGAACCCTGACTGTTGCCAAGCAATTTAAAAAAGCTAGGGAGCAAGAAGCTGGCGGCGATCGCTACCACCCCTACGACAACGGTGGTCCGCACCCGGTCCAATTGGGGTACAGTAATCTCAAGGATATCAGTCCGAGCGAAGGTGAGGGTTTGCCTTAGGTTCCCGAGTGTGGGTCCCGCGTATGCGGGACCGCTAAGCCTAGTCGTAATCGTGACCGAATCTTCCGTGAGGCTCTGGAATCGTCCGTTGACTTCTCCCAA
>Ga0066373_10000104_pt1 | contig 13960 bp, 10 predicted proteins | sample Knorr_S15_td_O2m_FD_71216 | JGI IMG/M metagenome (GOLD analysis project Ga0066373, IMG submission 71216) | Marine microbial communities from Southern Atlantic Ocean transect - Knorr_S15_td_O2min_ad_340m_LV | ecosystem: Environmental > Aquatic > Marine > Oceanic | place: Southern Atlantic ocean... | reverse complement strand
TAGTCTACAGTGCAAACTTAATTAGGGCCATTGGCAAAGATTTTGTAACTTTAATTTAGCGGGAAGGAAGAGTAAGGGAAGAAATAAGAAATTTGACGGAAAAAGGTTAAGAACAGTATCCAGATAGCTGTTCTATCCAGCGGGCGATCAAACTAATTCCTTCACTGTGCACTATAGATCTTCCTAGTTCCGGCATCATCTCATCCAGTTCAGAGGACCGCATGCGATAGATTAGAATCGAACGATCTGGTGCCCCAGGTACAATGCTATAAAGCATATCACCAGAACCACCTCCAGCGGCTACAGGGGTTTTGCAAACTCCCATATTGATGAGGGATTCGTGAGAGCCGTCGAGTATCAGTGAAGATGTATCAGCTGGGCCCTCGGGATTGTGGCAATGCCCGCATTGGATGTTGAGATAAGCCATGGCGCGTGCTCCCAAGTCAGCGGCTTCATCCTGCCAGGACACAGGGGAAGCAATATTGGGTCTTTCGGCCAACCAGCCCCTTGCTACTAACTTATCAATCTGGTGTTCTGTGTTGCTGCTGGGATAAATGAACGGGGCATTTAACTCTGTTGCGACCGCTCCCAGTGGATGCATTTCCCCATCAGGATGTGAGGTAACGTGACAACCGGAACATTGATTTTCATTGGGAACAAAATAGACAAAATCGTGACTTCCGGTGTCACTCTGTAGATTAACAGGAGTACTACTGCCAGCTACACGAAGGAAGGCTTCAGTTCCCTCTTCGTTCCATACATAAGGGAAAGCATTCCATGAGTCTTCTCTACGAACCATTAATCTCGTTTCTATGACTTTATTTCTAGAGAGGTTAATTTGACGATCAGCAAGGTCAAATTGCTTTAATGGGCGCCCCTCTGCATCAGTCGGATAATAAAAAGTTTTGCTAATTATGGTTCCAACGGGGTAATCGATTTCTTCATTTACGAGGTTGGCCTGGGAGCCACCGGGTAGCCACAGAGTGCGTAATTTTTGTGCATAGTCGGAAAACAACTGGTTGGCGGGTCTGAATACCATGCTCTCGTTATTTGGAACTAAATTGGTTCCTTCACGTGTAAACAGGTTCCAGTCAGACAACCTTAGCGGATTCTCCGCAGCATGATAGAGGGGGGGTGATTCGGAGCAGCTACTAATAAGAACGGCACATATCGCCCCGATTAGAGATGTTCGGAATACCTGAATAGTCATTTCACCAGGCCAAGTGAGACCTCTGGAAGCTGAGGTAGTGTGCAGGCATGGTTAGTAGCGTTGAAGGAAGGTTCAGCGAACCCATTTCCTGCATCTAAGTTGACAAAGCTGAGGTTTACGTTGTCGGCTAGACAGAGAATTTGTTGTGGCGCCCTATCTGGAATCATTGCCCCATCCCAAACTACAGCAGGTATTGCGCGTTGTGTTGCTTGTTGGAGCGCGATTAAAGGTTCGGAGTCTGGGTTTTCCCCGCCTCCTCCGAACTGATTATCATGGATAAAAATTAACTCAGGAAAGGGGTCGTAACTGGGGTCTTCAAACGGACGTTCGGTGATGTAGTAGCTAACTACAATTATGTGCGTGCTATCGTTATCGGCGAACTGATTCCCAAATACCTCGATGTTGTCATTGGCCAGTACCATCAATCCAGTCCCTGCTGGTACGTCGCCGACAATGTTCCCCTCTGGCGCGAAATTAGCCGTATTGTTATTTACTATACGGTTATTAAACACCCTCGTATTGCGCCCGCCTTGCACCGGTAAGTTGGGTAAATCAAAAACCAGGATGCCACCTGTATTATTCGTAGCGACGTTGTCATACACATCGGCAAAGGTTGAGTTTTCGATCTCAATGCCTGCAACATTATATTCAGCTACAGAATTGCGTACGACAATACGGGTTGACTGACCCACATAAATGCCGGCATCCGATGCACCGATGGCAACAGCACCTTCGATTAAAATATTGCTGGACTGCACTGGATATATGCCATACGCACCATTGGTTGTGAGTGCTCCGCCTGTCCATTCGGTACGAACGTTTCGAATGGTGACGTTATTACTTTCGTTAATTTTGAGAGCGTCACCCACCGTATCTTCGATAGCGATATCTTCAATAACGAAATTATCCGCATTGACCAGCAACCCTTCTGCTCCTTGTATCTGGTTTTTGAATGAAAGAATCGATGAGTTGATTCCTTCACCTCGAATAGTTACTCCTGGCACATTAAGAGAAAGGCTACGAGTAATCTCATGTGTCCCCTCAGGGATCAGGATGACATCGCCTGGCTCGGCGAGGATTAATTGCTGTTGTAGTGATTCTTCAAAGTTTAGTTCTGGAGCCACAGGTTGATCTTGTTCACAGGTGACGAACAGACTAGTGCAGCCAAGAATGGTGAATATTCGCAAAACATGATTACTCATAACGATTCCGTTTTTCCAATGAAATTATAAGAAGCTGTTATATGCAACCAGCCCTTTCAGAGAGATATAAGATCGATTGACTTAATGATAAAGATAGTCAGACGTAGTTAATTACAAGGATCAAACTTCTTGAGTTCCCAGAATCAGAAAAGCCAGTGGTACCATCGTAATTCCACCAGCTTTTCTTGATTTTTACGAACCTTACAATCGATTATAGTTGATCAGTTGGACGAACGCGCCATTGGGCGAACACGAATGCCGCGATATTGATCATCGGTTACTGGATCGAGCCACTCTACTCCACCTTCGTAAATGGTTAGTTGGAGTGCATCTACTTCTGGATGGGCACCATGCCAATGTTCAATGTCGGCCGGTGTCCAGTAAGGTTCACCCGGATGGAATTCCTCTATGTTACGCCCGCGAATCTGATGCAGGCCAATACCCTCTTCAATCATCAACAATTGGCCCCAGGTATGGGTATGCCACGCCGAACGTACACCGGCAGGAAACAGGATTCGAATGTTGCTCATGTCGGGAGTTTGGCTTACTTGGGGCGAGCCTCCCTGAAAATTGCTTGATTGGGCTGAGATAACATCGGTTTGCGATACTAGTACGATGGCGCCAAGCACGGCAGCTGCGCAAACAGAGGTAATAATTTCTGTGTATTTTTTCTTCGGATTGTGACTCATCACTCCCTCCGATATGGTTGGTGTAAGGGTTCGTCTAACTAACTCAAGGGCATAGGATTAATCTAATAGCGGGTAAAGTCAATAAAAGCTCAGCTCCGCCAGAATATGAGGGACCTCGCCTGATAGAGGAGTTGATGGTATTCTGCGAAGCCGACACTCGTGAAGTAATGATCGAAACTAAGAATAGAATTTTAAATTCGATAGAAGAATAAAGTCAGTGATCAATAATCACAAATTCGTAATCTCTCTCAACGCATTTCTAGTGTTAATAATATTAGCCGTTAATGCTCATAGTCAGGCGGTAAATCCATTAGAATCAGACCCCCGTGCTGCCCGCCTTGGTGGTTCAATTTTTCGCGCACAGTGTGCAACCTGCCACGGGGCTGACGCTAAAGGAATTTCGACTTTAGACGCTCCGGATCTAACCATGAGTTGGGTTGAAAGACAATTATCGGAAGAGGAGGTCTTTCAGACTATTCGTGAAGGGATTCCTGGCAGCATTATGCCTCCGCATAGCTTCAATGATACTGAGGTATGGATGCTTGTTTCCTTTCTTAAGAGTGTCGCCGAGGTTGGTACTACCAATCAAATTGCAGGTAATTCAGATCGGGGAGCCCGACTTTTTTCGAGCAACTGTTCTCGTTGCCATAGGGTAGATGGGAAAGGTGGAAGCCTAGGGCCAGAGTTATCCAATATTACTGGACGGCGCTCACAGGATGCACTTGTCCGCTCCATCAGGAACCCCAGTGCCAACATTACTCGTCTTTATAAACCTATTTCATTTATCACTGTAGGGAATGAAAGTGTACAAGGGACGATTAAAAGTGAAGATGCTTTTTCAATACAGTTGATGGATAGTAACCAGGTTCTGCGGGGATTTAGCAAATTGGATTTACGAGAGCTAAGACGCGAGGAACAATCACTGATGCCCTCTTTTACAGAGAGCTCCTTAAGTGATTCAGACGTCAATGATTTACTGAGCTACCTGCAATCAAGCCGCAGCCCTTGAACTTTCCTAAACCGATGAGAAGTACAGAAATGTTTACGAACAAATTCATCAAATTGCTCTGCATTAGTTTCACCATTTTGCCATTCGGTCAGTCTATTGCGCAGGATAACGACGGACCTTCTTTCGAAGATTTGTTAAACGGGTTTAATGACCCTACGCGTTGGTTAACTTACTCTGGCGATTATAGCGGTAGGCGCCATAGTCCTCTGACACAGATCACGCTTAATAATGTGGATCAATTACGTCCGGTTTGGACTTTCCAGACCGGAACTACTACGCGAGGCCGCGGATTCGAAACGACACCCCTTCTCGACAATGGTGTCCTGTATGTGACCGGCTCAAATAACTACGCTTGGGCCTTAGATGCCCGAACTGGCCGAGCGTTCTGGCGGTATCGCAGGAATTTGCCTGATGATTTGACCTACGGGGCAAGTGCGCCGGTGAATCGCGGATTCGGCATGTTGGGCAATCAATTATTTATGGTAACCCTGGATGCACACTTAATGTCTTTCGACCGCCGAACTGGAGACGTATTGTGGGAGCGCGAGTTGGCGGATTATCGAATTGGTTATGCCGCGACCCTAGCGCCACTGGTTCTGGACAACAAAGTTATCGTAGGTATATCCGGTGGTGAATATCAAACACGTGGTTTCATTGATGCCTTTGACCCGGTATCTGGCGAACGCATTTGGCGATTTAATACTGTTCCCGGACCCGGAGAACCGGGCAGTGAAACTTGGCCGGATGATCCCGCCGTACTCGCCACTGGAGGCGGTGGTACCTGGATGAACGGGAGTTATGATTCGGATCTAAATCTAATTTACTGGGGAGTGGGTAACCCGAATCCGGATTATTATGATGAAAACCGTCCAGGTGATAATTTGTACACCGATTCCATCGTAGCGTTGGATGCGAACACAGGCGAATTGCGCTGGCACTATCAGTTTACGCCACATGACGTCAATGATTGGGACTCCAATCATATGCCCGTACTCGCTAATATAGATTGGGAAGGGGAACCCAGAAGGGTAGTTATGGTAGGTAATCGTAATGGATTCTTCTATGTGCTGGATCGCGTGACCGGAGAATTCCTGCTGGGAGAGCCTTTTACTGCCACGACCTGGGCGCGGGAAATTGGTAGCGATGGGCGGCCTATCATCCTTAATGATGGCTCACAAGGATGTCTGCCTGACCCCTGGGGTTCAACCAATTTTTATCCTCCCTCGTTCTATCCTGGGCTCGATCTTTTTATTCTTACAGCCCGTGAGACGTGTGCCACTTATGTGCCTGAGGAACCGGCCAATATTCAAGGTCAGTCTAATTTTGGAGGCACCGTATTTATCGATGCGGAAAAAGGTTATGGAGCATTGCGTGCTCTTGACGTCCACACTGGGGAACTCGAATGGGAATTTACTTATCCCTCGCCCACATTTGGAGGAGTTATGACCACTGCTTCGGGTCTGGCATTTGCGGGTGACCACGAGGGTAATTTCATGGCGTTTAATGCCGAAACGGGAGAAAACCTGTGGCATTATCAGACGGGTTCACGTATCTGGGGAGCTGCCGCTATCACCTATATGTTGGATGGGCGCCAGTATGTTCTAATTCCCTCCGGCACCACGTTACAGGCTTTCGCGCTATAAGTCTTACAGATAGCGGATTTGCGGTCGAGCGCCTGGCGGATTTTCAGTCAAATTGGTAGACAATTTGGCATCGGGAAACTATGCTGTTAGGTAAGATGCAAGAAGATTTTCCGAATGCAACTAATTGTTACCGGAAACACTGTAAGCTATTGATTTCAATTAAACTGCAACAATTGTGCGTGACTAGAAGTTTTCAATTTTATAGAAAACCAGCATGAGGAACCCTGCTATGACAGTTAGAAAATTTCTCGCTTTTCTTTTTATTCCCGCGCTGTGCTTTCCCGGCGTCGTATTAGGGCAGGCACACGATGCAAGTGTGGGCAATCACCAACTTCATTATTACGATGTAGCCGACTGGGATATCCAGCCTAGTGATGTGACTTATGCTGACCATATTGCGCCTATTCTGCAGCGAAGCTGCGTGCAATGTCATCGACCTGGAGGTGGCGGGCCGATGTCGTTTACGTCTTATGAAGAAGTGCGCCCATGGGCTCCTGTGATTATGTATCGAACCGCAATACGTGATCGTATGGGAGCGATGCCCCCATGGTACGTAGAGAAAAATATCGGTATCGATGGTTTTGAGAGCGATTATTCATTGTCTGATGTAGAGCTGGCCATGCTCCAAGCCTGGGCACAAAATGGAGCACCGCGTGGTGATCCTGCTAACGAACCGCCTGCGTTGGTTTTAGGGGACGGTGACGCTTGGACTTTGGGCGAACCGGATTTGGTATTAGTCGGACCGGATTTCACAAAACCTGCTGTCGCGCCTGACTGGTGGGGTGACATAGGAATAGTTCCTACCGGGCTCACTGAAGATCGCTATGTAAAATCTATCGAGGTTCGGGAGTTTAACGACATTCCTGCTGATATCGGCAGTGGCACAGTGGGAGCGCGCTGGATCTGGCATCACATGACTTATGCAAGTGGGGTGCTCAGTGAAGATGGCACCTATATCCAGCCTGAAACCCGAGTTGGTTGGCCAATTCATGAAGTTGGGCGAAACGGTGATGTTTTCCCGGACAGTGCTGGCCGTTTGTTGCAAGCGAATTCGGCATTGCATTTGAATGCAGCACATCTGCACTCCAATGGACGAGAAACAACAGGCCATCTGGAATTTGGTATTAACTTTTTCCCTCGCGGTTATGAGCCGAAATACACTAGGCGAGGCCCTCGCACTGGCAATGGAGTTGACGTCGATATTGTTCCGAACAAAGCCAATCAAGAAGTGCATAACTATGTTGTATTGCAGGAGCACACCAAGATTATGGCGTTCGAGCCTCACCTTCACGCTCCGGGTGTGCGGATGTGTCTTGAGGCGATCTGGGGCCACAACCAGTTCACTCTGAACTGTGTAGGTTATGACCACAACTGGGTGAAGCAATACATCTATAAGGAAGATAAGGCTCCGTTGCTACCTAAAGGCACTATCTTGCATACCACAGGGTACATGGATACTTCAGCGGCAAATCCGAATTTAGCTGACTCTAGAAACTGGGCAGGTGGTGGCCGTCGTTCAGTATCCAATATGTTTATCGATCTGGGGTATTCAGTCACTATGACTGAAGAAGAGTTCCAAGAAGAAATGGCGATCCGCCGTGCCAATATGGGGGACCGCAACGATTACGATGTGGGGTGCCCATTATGCTGGGCTCCCGAAACACTTGCGGTAGTATCTGGTGAAGGAGATAGCGAGTAATAATAATGATTGATAGTTATAAAAAAGTAGCGCTAGCATTAATGCTGGCGCTTTTTTTCACGGCTCAGGTTGCACATGGGCAAGGCCGTTATATGGTTCTTTCCGGAGAAATCGTATCGCCGGCCTATGAAGGTTGGTGGCCTAATGATGACGGCTCTCACAAGCTTTTCTTTGGATATATGAATTCAAATTGGGAGGAAGAACTGGATGTAGCCGTGGGTCCGAATAACTATTTTTCAATCGTAGGAGAAGGTGAGCTGGATGACTTGGAGATCGAGGACTACGATTTTTCCGTCGCAGACCGGGGACAACCTACCCATTTCTATCCGCGACGTAATCCATTTCTATTTACCATCGATGTGCCTTCTGATTTTGGTACTAATGAATTGGTTTGGACTTTAAAGACGAAGAACCATATTGCTCGGGCCTATGGTAGTTTGGCGCCTGATTATCGTATCAATCCGCAAGTAATTTCTACAGAGGTAGGTGGTTCGTTCGGTAGTCTTGATGACAGACTGAGAACCAACATACCACCGGACTTGCGAGTAGATGGTGAAGCATTTCGAACTGCGAGGGTTGGTGAACCACTGGATCTTTCGGTGGAGGCTCACGATCCAGATAACTTGCCCGAGCGGCGTCCTGGGCTTGGTGGAATTGGCGCCAGTCCCGACCAGATTTACCGCACTCCTCAGTCAATCGTTGTAATGAGCGGGCCAGGTTTGCGCTTCTCGTGGAGCATTTACCGAGGCCCGGCCGAATACGCTACATTTGAACCAGCTCAATTCAAAACTTATATGGATTCGCGAGCGTATGCGAATTCACCTTGGTCGCCGCCTTATATTGTGCCTGAAGTACCGGAAGGTAATCGTTGGAGCTCGACTGTCACTTTTGACCGGCCGGGTGAATATATTCTGAGAGGCATTGCAAGTGACGGATCTATGTTCTCTTATCAGAATGTAAACGTAACGGTTACACGCTAGAAACTTCTTTTTTGAGTAACTTAACTTAGTCTCTTAATTTGAAACTCAATAGAGGGACTGTAACGTATTTGCTAAGGTGTTTTTTTTAGGCTCTTACTTCCATGCCAAAGTGTTTGGAGCTGAGCTCTGCTTTACTCAGTCAAAAATAATAATCCAGGTGGTATCTATGCAGAGTTGGTTAACTGGATCTCTTTGTTCTCTTACTAAACTACCAAATATTCGGCTTGCTCTCGTCCTGTTAGTTCCGTTATTTATAAACGTTGCTAATGGAGCCGAAGGTATTGTTTTTCCCAAAACCATTGCTTGGTCGGCGTATCAAACTGGTACTGGAGGCTATAGCCAGGCTGTGGCTATCGGTAATATTCTGCAGCGTCAGTACCAGACTAACCTTCGGGTAATTCCGGGTCGTAACGATGTTTCAAGGCTTGCCACTTTGCGTGCGGGAAGAGTGCATTTTTCAGCAGGTGGATCTGAAGCTATCTATGCTCAGGAAGGGGTTCTAAACTTTGCCTCTAGGATCTGGGGGCCACAACCCATCCGGGTATTGATGTCGAACTATTCTGATAGTTGCTCTTACACCTTGGTCACAGCTACTGATGCAAACATTAGGAGTGTTGCTGACATCAAAGGGAAGCGAGTGACCTTCGTCCAGGGGGCGCCTTCACTGAACAATGCCATGGCAGCGCTACTCTCATATGCAAATTTGACGTGGGATGATGTAACTCGGGTGGAAGTAGGGGGTTACAATGCATCAGCCGATGCTGTTGTGAATAATCGGGCAGACGTTGTAGGGGGCGCTTGTAATTCGCCGCCTTTTTTGCGCATCGAAGCTTCACCTAGGGGTCTCACCTTTCCGGAGTTGCCCCATGGCGATGCGGACGCAGTTGCCCGGGTCCGTGCAAGATTGCCTTGGTATGTGCCTCATATTGCTTTGGAAGGACCAACTATACCTGCAGAAGGGATAGAGGTTTTTTCCTCCGCTTATCCTTTACTTGTCGGCCTGGATAATTCGGACGAAACTTTGGTGTACAGCACAGTGAAAGTAATGCACCAAAACTTCGATGCATATAAAAATAATGCTCCTGGCGCGACGGGCTGGCGAATGGACAGGCAAAAATTCGGACAAGCTTTTGTTCCTTATCATCCGGGTGCCATCAGATACTACCGAGAAATCGGTGTTTGGAGCGAAGAAGCTGAAATGCAGAATCGGAAAAACCTTCGGCGCCAGTTTGTACTTCAACAGGCATGGGAAAAGTTCTTACCTTCAGCTCCGGAAGATTACACTGAGTTTGAATTGTCCTGGTTAATTGCTCGTGAGCAGGCTCTTGCTGACGCGGAAATGATTACCCTGGGAGAGGGCCTGTAAATTTAGTTCCTATGCCTGAATCATCTGAGCAAAAAAGTACCCAATCACTAAATTCGGATAAAAGAATCGAGAAGCTTCGATACAGGGAGTTGCCTGAGCGTTGGCGCTTGGCTATGGCGATAATGACAGCCTGTTCTATTGCGCTGGCTATTAACCAGATTTTTAATCTCGGTTTCTTCGTTGGTTACGTCATGTTGGACAGCCGCTATATGTATCTCATCACTGGCGTCATGTTATGTATGGTATTTATTACCTTTCCTGCCAGTAAACACAGTCCTGCTCATGTACCCTGGTATGACATCGGGATCATAGTGCTGATTGCCTTGATTTTTTTCTACTATGCTGTGTACGCAGAACAAATAGTGCTTGAGGCCTGGGAATATACAGCACCACCTGTTGGAGTGTGGCTTGCCTTGGTGACCTGGGCTGTCGTTATGGAAGCTGGGCGTAGGGCTGGTGGCTGGCCCGTATTTATCATCGTGGCAATATTCTCCCTCTATCCTACGTTTGCCGACCAATTACCTGACGTTATAGCAGCGTTAAGGATACCCATTAGCGATGCAGCCATTTTCCATGTGTTAGGCGAGGAAAGCCTATTTGGTTTACCTATGCGAGTTTTTGCCACTCTAGTATTCGGCTTTCTCGTTTTTGGTATATCACTGCAGTTTACCGGGGGAGGTCCCTTTTTTATTAATCTTGCTTTTGCCTTACTTGGAAACCTGCGCGGTGGCCCAGCGAAAGTGGCGATTTTTTCCAGTGGCTTGATGGGGTCCATGAGCGGAGGACCCATCAGTAACGTTTTGACAACAGGACCGCTTTCCATCCCTGCCATGCGTCGTATCGGTTTTAGCAAGGAATACGCCGCAGGTGTGGAAGCCTGTGCTTCGACTGGTGGCGTATTCATGCCTCCTATAATGGGAGCCACAGCTTTTGTTATGGCCAGTTTTCTTAACATTAGCTATGTCACTGTCGCCATTGCTGCGATCATACCTTCGGTTTTGTATTTCTTCGGTCTGTTTATGCAAATAGACGCATACGCCGCGCGCAACCAACTGCAGGGGTTGCCACGAGAGGAGCTACCTAAGCTGGCAAAAGTATTCAAGGATGGCTGGTATTTTATAGCCGTATTTGCCGCCCTTATCTGGATGCTGGTTTATCTACAAAGGGAGGCAGTTGCTCCCTTTTATGCTACCGGCTTGTTGTTGGTGATCAACCAAGCCACACCCCATCGCCTTTCTTTTGATAAGTTAATGCTGTTAGTGGCACAAATGGGCAAGTTGCTAGCGGAACTTGCTGGGATACTAGCCGCTGTCGGTCTTATCATCGGCGGGCTTGCCGTGACGGGGATTGCAGGTACTATCGCCAATGATTTGGTTTATCTCGCAGGGGAGAATGTGGTCGTCCTACTGATAATGGGGGCGCTAACAAGTTTCATTCTAGGTATCGGTATGACTGTGACGGCCGCTTATATTTTTCTGGCAATCGTACTAGTGCCTGCTCTGACTAATTCCGGTTTGGATCCCTTAGCTAGTCACATGTTTGTAATGTATTGGGGAATGCTGAGTTTTATCACACCGCCCGTTGCTTTAGCAGCCTTCGCAGCAGCCTCGGTCGCCCATGTTTCGCCCATGCGGGCTGGATTAGAAGCCATGAGGCTAGGCGCAATAATTTATTTCGTCCCGTTTTTCTTTGTTTTCAATCCAGCTCTGTTATTACAAGGTAGTCCAATGGAAAATCTACAGGCTTTTTCGACTGCCCTGATTGGGGTGGCCTTGGTTTCAGCAGCGCTCCAGGGGTACTTGATAGGGCTGGGAGACTTGGGGCAAGGAAGTAGGGGTATTTTTGTTCGGATTTTTATCGGGATTTCAGGATTGGTCCTTGCACTGCCCGCCGGAGGATTGTTCGGATTAAGTCAGTTGTTCTTGATTGGTCTAACACTAATATTTTTTCTCACAGCAATTGGGTTACGACGTCTGCTAGTAGCTGAAAAGACAGGCCATTCTTCGCTGAACTAATCTTTGCTGAAGTCCCTCGTAACGGCCATGTGGAGGCTGAGGTTAAGTCTTAGAAATACTCGACATGGGTTATCGTTACTTAATGAGTGGCTACAACTCGATAGTTCACATTGCATCAGTTATTGGACTGATTTACTCTCTGTTCCTAATCCTTCGAAAAAAGACAATCCAGGCTATCTCCTGCTCTGGTGAAGGTGGAGGAGGTTTCTGATGTTCCGTTTCAGAGAATTCGCTGGCACCGTTGCGTTTATGCTGGTTATTCTGTCTGTCAGTACTAGCTTGCTCGCCCAGTTAGAACCTATTAACAATCGACCTAATCCATATGTGGCTGTGGATGGTTGGGCCAACTTACCTGACGAAAGGCAATGGGGATCAACCGCGGGCGTCGATATAGATCCTGATGGTCGGCATCTTTGGGCAATTGATCGATGCGGTGCTAATAGCTGCGCTGGTTCCAATCTCGACCCCATACTTAAGATAGACCCAGACGGAAATGTGGTTGCAGCTATCGGAGGGGGATTAATGCTTTTTCCCCATGGTTTGCATGTAGATCGCGACGGTAACATTTGGGTCACAGATGCTCAGGGACCTGATCCGTCCAATCCAGCTACGGCAGGTAAAGGCCACGTTGTTTACAAACTCAGTCCTGAGGGACAAGTGTTGTTAACGTTGGGCGAACCCGGCACTGCCGGTAATGGCCTGGGGGCGTTGCTGGAAACGCCTTGTGACGTGGTGACTGATGCAGATGGTAATATTTATGTGGGAGATGGGCACAGTGGTCAGAATGCAGGTGCCACTCCGGATACCGTGGCTCGTATCGTCAAGTTTGATCGTACCGGAAATTTAGTTAAGTATTGGGGAGGATGGGGATCAGGTGCCGGGGAGTTGAAAACTCCACACGCGGTCGACATCGATTCCCGTAATCGGCTCATAGTAGGTGACAGGGGGAATAACCGTCTGCAGATATTTGATCTGGACGGCAATTACATTGGTGAGTTTAAATCTTTCAGTCGACCAAGCGGAATCTATATAACTGCCGATGACACTATTTACGTGGCCGATTCAGAATCGGAATTCGATGACATGCGCAATCCGGGCTGGGAAGCTGGGATCAGAGTTGGTTCCTTGCTTGATGGTATAATCGATTACTTTATTGACGGTACCGTAACCGCGTATCCCGATGGATCAAACCCTGAGGGCGTGGCTGTTGATTCAGCTGGTAATGTTTTCGGGGCAGTTGTTTCAGGCGGGGGAGCCATGATCAGATCTTCTAGAAGGTGATCGTGTAATTAGTTTTCCGAACTACTGTAGTTTGCTCAGCTTATTCATTGTTTTTAGGAAATGGTGGGAGAACATCAATGACTCTTTACAAATTCAAATTTATGGCCTTGTTGTATACGTTGTTATTTTTTGTGTTAGGCCCTTATGCTTTTTCAGATGATACACAATGGGCTGCCCCTAGAACCATTGATGGTCATCCCGATCTGCAAGGCGTTTGGGCTAACAACACCATAACTCCTCTGGAACGCCCAGAAGTTTTTGGAGATAAAGAATTTCTAACGGATGATGATATAGCATTCCTAAATCGACGAATAAACGAGATACAGTCGGAAGGCTCCGATGCTCTTTTTGTTGACGGCGTCCTAGAAGCTGCGTTTTCTGGAGAAGTCGTCTCGTATGACCCCAGCACGGGCAACTATGATTCCCAGTGGATGGTGGATCGAACGGTTCATCGTCGTACATCTCAAATCCTTGATCCTAGCAATGGACGGCTTCCGGAAATGACTAGAGAAGCCCTTGATTTGGCCCAGGAGTATGAAACCCGTCAGATAGAACATCCAGCAGATTCTTGGCTCGATCGCCCACTTACCGAGAGGTGTATCACTTTTGGAGGTCCAGATATTTGGTTTGCTGGCTACAATAGTTATTGGCAAATTGTCCAGTCCAAAGATAGTGTTGCGATAATCCAAGAAAAAATACACGATGTTCGAGTAATTCCGATCGTAGATAAGCCTCAACTGGACCACAAAATTAATCTTTGGCATGGAGACTCAAGAGGCTGGTGGGACGGGGACACTCTAGTAATAGAGACAACAAATATTTCTGAGAAAAGCGATCTGCTTCATGCAGTGACTACCGATGGGTTG
>Ga0066373_10000099_pt1 | contig 14115 bp, 9 predicted proteins | sample Knorr_S15_td_O2m_FD_71216 | JGI IMG/M metagenome (GOLD analysis project Ga0066373, IMG submission 71216) | Marine microbial communities from Southern Atlantic Ocean transect - Knorr_S15_td_O2min_ad_340m_LV | ecosystem: Environmental > Aquatic > Marine > Oceanic | place: Southern Atlantic ocean... | reverse complement strand
TTTTTAAATTCATTAGACTTTAAAAGTCAAATTGATAAGATTAATTATAGTAATTAGTTATAATAAATAGGAGGAAATAATGAAAAAAAGTACAATTAGTCTTTTTGCGGCTATAGGATTTATATTCAGTTTCGCCTTACCTTCATCCTTTGTAAGTGCAGCTGAATTTATTTCTATTGGAACAGGAGGACCTACAGGTGTCTACTTTGTTGTAGGTAACTCAGTATGTCGAATGGTTCACAAAGAAGCTGCTGAAGGAAGAAAAGACGGAAGGAAGCATGGATTAAGATGTGCCGCTCCTTCAACTGGAGGATCAAATTATAACATTGGTCAAATTAAAGAAGGTGAACTTCAATTTGGAGTTGCTCAATCTGACTGGCAATATCATGCTGTGAACGGTTCTTCTAAATGGGAAGGAAATCAATTTAATGACCTTCGCGCAGTATTTTCAGTTCATCCAGAACCTTTCCAATTAATTGCTGGAAAAAATTCTGGAATTAACTCTTGGGATGATCTTAAGGGCAAAGTTGTCAATATTGGTAACCCTGGATCTGGTCAACGAGGAACAATGGAAGTACTAATGGCTGCAAGAGGTACAAGTGTCAGTGACTTTAAACAAGCTACTGAACTGACATCTTCTGAGCAAGTAGGTGCTTTGTGTGATGGTAAAGTTGATGCAATTGCTTACACTGTTGGTGTTCCTAACGGTGCCATTGGTCAAGCGATAGACGGATGTGGTGCACATTATGTAAACCTTGATTCAGCTGCAGAAGAAGGACTCGTTAATGACAATCCTTTCTATGCATTTGCTAACATTCCTGCAGGATCATTTTATTCATCTCAAAAACAAGATGCAGTTACATTTGGTGTGATGGCAACATTTGTATCTAGTGCTGACGTTGGTGATGATGTGGTTTATGAAGTAGTACGTGCGGTGTTTGAAAATTTGGATGATTTCAAAAAACTTCACCCCGCTTTTACAAACTTAGATCCAAAAGAAATGATTACAAATGGTCTTTCTGCTCCTCTACATGACGGCGCAGTTAAGTACTACAAAGAACAAGGTTGGATGTAATTAATTTCTAAAATTTCGCCCGCATCCCATAAAAAGATGCGGGCTTTTTTTTTACATGAACACTAGCACAGAAGAAGTTGATCATAAAGTTGGAGAGACTGAAGGTAGAGCAAGAAACTTATCTGGTTGGCAATTAAGATTAGTCGCCGTTGTCGCATTTTCTTGGTCACTTTTTCAGTTGTGGTATGCTTCACCACTTCCATTTATCCTTGGTTTTGGGGTGCTTATTGATGTTCCAGCACGAGCAATTCATTTAGGATTTGCATTATTACTAGCATTTCTATCTTTTCCTTTTTTAAAAAAAAATAAAAACAAGAAATTTAATATTTTCGATTTCGGTTTTGCTGTAATTGCTGTCTTGTGCGCATTTTATTTGTTTTATAATTATGAAGCGCTTGTTTATCGAAATGGAATATTACTTACCCATGATTTAAATTTATTTGGTCGACAATTTAACTTCCCTACCGAATTAGTTCTAGGATTTTTTGGCATCGGTCTTCTTTTGGAAGCAACTCGACGCGCAATAGGAATACCTCTAGTGGTTGTTGCTGCAGTTTTTTTACTATACTCAATTTTTGGTCAAAGCATGCCAGAGATGATTTCTCACCAAGGTCTCTCATTAAATAGATTGATTGGATATCATTGGTTTGGTGGCGAAGCAATTTTTGGAATCCCAATTTCTGTATCTGTAAGCTTTGTATTTTTATTTGTCTTATTTGGATCAATGTTAGATTACGCTGGTGGAGGTCGATATTTTTTAGGTTTAGCATTAGCTTTAGTTGGAAAATTTAGAGGTGGTCCAGCAAAAGCATCAATCTTAGCTTCAGGACTAACTGGCATGATTTCAGGTTCTTCCATTGCAAATGTAGTAACTACGGGAACTTTTACGATTCCAATTATGAAAAAAACTGGATTCCCAGCTGTTAAAGCTGGTGCAATAGAAGTCGCGGCTTCAGTCAATGGACAAATTATGCCTCCCATAATGGGAGCTGCAGCTTTCATTATGGCTGAAATGCTCGGCATCACTTATTTTCAAGTTATAACTCATGCCTTTATTCCAGCAGTAATAGTTTATTTATCTTTATTTTGGATATCCGACTTGGAAGCAAGCAAGCTTGGTCTAAAAGGTATGGATAAAAAAGAAATTCCTGAATTGGGAAAAACTTTTCTTTCTGGCATTCACTTCTTAATTCCCATTGGTTTACTTGTATATTTATTAATAATTATGCGTTGGACACCAGGAAGCTCAATTTTTTATAGCATCCTTACAATGATGGCTATTATGATTTTACAAAAAATTGATTTTAAGAACTTGTCAGATATATCTTTATTATTTCGTCAAATAGGCGAAGGGTTTAAAGACATTTCTCGGGGTATGATTAGGGGAGCTGTCAATATGACCAATGTTGCTATCGCAATTGGAACAGCTGGTATTATTGTTGGAGCAGTTGGGTCAACAGGTCTTAGTAACTATATGATTGAAGTTGTTGAGATCATCTCTAGAGGTAACATCATTATCCTTCTTTTTATGGTCATGATCCTATGTCTGATATTAGGTTTAGGACTACCAACAACTGCGAATTATCTGGTTGTTGCCGCTTTGATGGCAAATGTAATAGTTGAAATTGGAGGTGCTTCAGGAATAATCCTACCTATCATAGCAGTTCATTTGTTTGTATTTTATTTTGGACTAATGGCCGATGTCACTCCTCCAGTGGGATTAGCGGCTTATGCAGCTGCTGCAATATCTCGTGCGGATCCAATAAGAACGGGAGTACAAGCTTTTTATTATGAAATCCGAACGGCAATTTTGCCATTTGTATTTATTTTTAATTATGAACTACTCTTAATCGGTGTGAGAAGTTTTTGGCACGGATTGATGGTTTTTGTTGTTTCTTTAATAGCGATTATGGCTTTTACTTCAGCTGCTCAAGGATGGCTTTTAACTAGACTTCGTTGGTATGAAATTATTCTTCTTTTGTTTGTGACAGTAAGTATGTTTAGACCTGACTTTATTATGAATAGAATTTATCCAGAATATGCAAAATTTGAACAAAGTATTACTGAGCCAATTGAATATTTAGAAGAACGTAAGATACGATTAAAAGTAACTCGTTACACAGACTATGGTGAACGATACAAAATGTTCGCCTTTTTAGTTGAACCTAATACTAATTCTTCTTTAACTGAAATTACTGGCCTAGAACTAGAAAAAAATGAAAAACAAAACTATGAAGTTACTAACTTAACTTTTATGGGTGAGGCAGAAACAAAAGGGATGGATTTTTATGATGAAGTAACACGCATTGAAATAAACTCATTAAATAGACCAGCAAAGGAGTATGTGTACCTGATTGGATTATTAACTTTATTTATAGTTGTTTTTTTTCAAAGAAGAAGGATGTTAAGAAGTTAATGAATCTTTTATATCCTTTTTTTTATCCAATCATGAAACTTTTTAACCTCATATTCTTCAGGCATTAAAACTCCAGGTTGTTCTATAGGATTATGAACTCCTTTTTGATTAAGTTCACAGGCATCACTATCTTGCTGCATTACCATAACAGCAAAATCAACAACTTTTTTCTTATTATATTTTGAATCTTTAATAGTTTTTGGTTGAAATAACCATTCCGACATAATCTCAGTAGTTTCACTTGATAATGGCAAAACTCGAACTAGTCGAATATGGTCTGTAAATATTGCTAAAAACATAGAAGGCCATGTTGTCATGTAAATATAACCAGGAAAATTTTTTTTATCTTCCAAATATTTTGTTTTATGGCCCTGGGCACTACCATCTGTAGACCAGGTCTCTGAACCTTTGCGAAGACCTCCTTGATATTTTGGATGAGGTTCCTTAATCAATTCTTTCCACTGTGGATCATCTTTGACATCAACCAAACGTCTACCATAGATTGGAACCAAATCAGAGAGTTCTGGATGCAAATTAGGACAATGTAAACATTCACTATAATTTTCCCAAAAAATTTTCCAATTACAGTTGATTGTTTTCTTCCAAACATGTCCTACTTTATAATGCTGAACTTTTAATTTCTCAAATGCTGAGGAGTAATCAACAAATACTTTTTTGGAATTCCATTTTTTTTTATTATTAAAGTTTAAAAAAATTAGACCATTCCATATCTTCATTTTAACTTTAATCAAACCACGTTTTGATTTTTTAAAATTTTTTGGTGTTATGATTGATGAAGTTTTAACAAGACTTCCGTCTGATGCATTGTACGACCACTGATGATATGGACAAACCAATAGATTGGTTTTTAATTTACCCTCTTTTTCTTTACACAGTATTGAACCCCGATGACGACATGTATTCAAATAAGCTGATACCAATCCTTTTTTATCTCTTAAAATTAAAATATTAAAATTTGAAACTTGTAACGTTAAATAGCTAAGAGGTTCTTTTAGATTGTCTTCGTGGCACGCATAAAACCATTCACTTTTCCATACTTTCCCAACTTCTTTTTCATACTGCTTTAGATCGTAATACCAATTAAGCGGCAAAGATTTTACAGATTTCTTTAAAATGTAGCTATTAGTCATCCTTGTAAAAATTTTATATCCTTATAATCTCAATGACTAGAAAATATGAAAAAAGCCCACTGGATTATTCTTGGTATTGTTATTGGAATTATTATCTTAATTGCAGGTTACATATACTACCATAAAACTTTTAATACCCCGTTTTTGACTGAAAAAAGACTGGAAGAGCTTAAAGTTGCTGTTACAGAACAAAATGAATCAGCTTTTCTGCAACCACTTTTTCAGCCAGCTGAGTACCCTGAAAAAAATCCTCTTAAGAACGTATACTTTGGTGAATTACATGTGCACACGGCATTATCTTTTGACTCATATATCTTTGGCAACCGTCTCACCATAGATCAAGCTTACCATTTTGCAAAAGGTTCTAGTATGCAAAATGCAACGGGTGAATCCATGCAACTTTCAAGACCATTGGATTTTGTTGCAATCACTGACCATGCAGAAACTTTCGGATTATTTGAAGGATGCGCCGATGCTTCTAGATCAGAAGAAACCAAAATTTTTTGCAAACGATTTGAAAACCCCGATTTAAGTTTTTTTCTTGAACTAAGAGAAATAGGTGAAAAACGTCCAATGATAAATCCTGCTGAAGAAAATGAGGGTGCAGAAAGAACGCGTCTTTTTTCAAATATGACCTGGCAAGAGACTGTTAGAGTTGCTGACGAACATAATGAACCAGGTATATTTACTGCCTTTGCAGCTTATGAATATTCGCCTGTTCTTCCGGACTCAGGTAAACATCACCGAAATGTAATATTTAAGAATAATCATGTTCCTAAACATGCATTCTCCGGTTTTGATGCTTTAACAGAGTTAGATCTTTGGAGTATGTTAAATAAAGATTGCAAAGATCCGTGTGAATTTTTAACTATTCCTCATAATCCTAACCGTACTTGGGGACTAGCATTTGCAAGTCAAACTATCGATGGTGATGCTTACACAATAGATGATTGGAAACAAAGGGATAAATTTGAACCCTTGGTTGAAATGTATCAAGTAAAAGGGAGCTCGGAGTGCATTATTGGTTTTGGTTCAACAGATGAGGAATGTAATTTTGAACAATTCTTTCCATTGTGCAAAGAAGATAACGAAACAGGCTGCATTGCTCCAACTTCAATGGCAAGGGACGGCTTAAAAAAAGGAATTACACTAGAAAATGAGATGGGATTTAATCCTCTCGATTTTGGAATGATTGGATCCACAGATAATCATAATTCAAGCCCAGGAGATACAGAGGAGTGGGATTATAGAGGAAGCACTGGTGCTTTTACTGGAACAGCTAAATCCCGATTAAGAACAGGAAATCGTACAACACTAATTAATAATCCTGGAGGACTTGCTGCTGTCTGGTCAAAAGAAAATACTCGCGATTCACTCTTTGATAGCATGCAAAACAAAGAAGTTTATGCAACTAGTGGCAGTCGTATAGAATTAAGATTCTTTGGAAGCTTTAATTTTCAAGATAATTTAGCAGAATTAGAAGAGCCTATCAAAACTGCTTATGCAAATGGCGTCCCTATGGGGGGAGCACTAGAAGGTGAAACCAATCAGTCTCCAACTTTCTATGTTTCTGCTTTTCGTGACTTACTAGATGCTCCACTAGATAAAATACAAATAATAAAAGGGTGGACAGAAAATGGAGAAGTCAAAGAACAAGTTATAGATATCGTATGCAGTGAAGGTAGAACAATTGATATAGATACAAATCGTTGCCCTCCAATAGATGCAAAGGTTAATATTTCTAATTGTTCTATAGATCAAAATCGTGGGGCAAAAGAACTTAAAACCCTATGGACCGATGATAACTATAATTCTGAACAGAATGCATTTTATTACGTTCGGGCAATTCAAAATCCAACATGCAGATGGTCAACCTATGACAGCTTAAGAATTGGCGAAGATCCTCCAAAAGATTATCCTGCAACCATTACAGAAATGGCATGGTCATCACCAATTTGGATTAATAACTAAAAGAATATGAATAATATCTTAATCAAGTATAGTTTTGAAAATAATGGAATTTAGCATTCAACTATCTTCAGACTATCCAGATAAAAATTATGGAGGTGAAAAAGTTTATCAAGATATGATTGATCAGGCTATTTTAGCTGATCAACTTGGTTTTGATGCTGTTTCAATTACTGAACATCATTTATTAAACTGCTTGATGATGCCTGCTCCTCTCCAATTTGCTGTTAAAATCGCTGCACATACAAAGAATATAAAAATTATGACATCTGTGGTTGTGTTACCTTTGCACGATATGAGGACATTTGCAGGTGAAGTTGTGGTGGCTGATATTTTTACAGAAGGTCGTCTGCTGTTGGGCGTTGGACGCGGTGCTTTTAAATATGAAATAGAAAGACTTGGTGTTCCAATGGAGGAAACTCAGGAAAGATTTGAAGAATCTGTTGAAGTATTAAAGGCTTTATTGTCCAAAGAAGAAGTTTCCTGGGATGGTAAATATTATAAATTTGACCCTTTAACAATTATGCCTCGCCCTGTTCGTCTTAACGGACCACCGATGATGATGGCTGTCATGAAACCTGAGAGAATATATAACGCAACAAAACATGGCTTTCATATTCAGACAACACCTTTATCAGGTAGTCATCAATTTTTAGTCGATCAGGTAAGTAGTTTTAATAAAGCAAAAAATGAAATGGGTCGATTTGGAAAAGATCTCACACTTAGTTTATCAAGAGTTGCGTTTTTGGCACAATCAGAAAAAGAAAAAGAGGAAAGAATAAAGGAGGCACATACATACTATAGCCGATTTGATAATGTCTATACAGGACCAGGCATAGTAGAAAATGGCATGATTAAGCCTCTACCGCGCAATCAAACAATTGACGAACTAGCAGAAAGTTTATTAATCTGCACAAAGCAAGAAATGATTGAGAAGTTAAAGCCTTATGCTGAACTTGGGATTGATCGAGTCATTTTAAATATTAACTTTGGAAGTAATGCAAAAAAAATATTGGATTCACTGCAAAGATTCGCTGAAGATGTTATGCCTCACTTTTCTACAAAACCAAAAACTAAAATCTCAAAAAGAGTAAATGAATAGTTAAAATTCAATATTGTATGCCAGCTATTATCGATTGTTCTTATAGTATTGAAGGAGAAGGACCTCCTTTATTTTTGATACATGGAATTGGTGCCTCACGTACTGCCTGGAAATTAGCTTTACCAATTCTTACTGAACATTTCACAGTTATTTCTTACGATCTGCGTGGCCATGGAATGTCACCCATTCCTCAAAGTAAATTTGACTTAGCAGAACTTGTAGAAGATCTTGAAAATTTAAGAAAAAAAACAGGTTTTGCAAAAGCACATTTTGCTGGGCATTCACTAGGCGGAATGATTGGCCCTGCTTATGCTTTAAAATATCCGGATCATGTTCTTTCTCTAAGCCTACTTTCAACCGCTGCATTTAGAAATGAAGACGATATTAAAAAAGTTAACTCGGTAGTTTGTGATATGGAAGAAAAAGGTATTCCTGAAGTTTTACAAACATTGACCAACAGATGGTTTACAGACAAGTTTATTAAAGAAAATCCAAATGTTGTTGAAGATCGTTTAAAACAAGTGATAGATACGAATTCTGATGTTTTTTTAAATGTCTTTCATATTTATGCTGAAACTGAGATGTCTCCTTGGCTTCATAAGATAAAAGTTCCTTGTTTAGTTTTAACTGGAGAACATGATGGAGGATGTAGTCCTCGACTGAACCAGCTTATACACAATGCATTACCTCAATCAGAATTAGTCATTTTACCTGAATATAAACACTCAATTTTATTAGAAGATGGAGTTAGTGTTGCTCAAAACATTGTGCGTTTTATAAGCAATCTAGAGAAGTAATTATTAGAATCTTAAATAAATTTTGAATCATGAAATGAAAATATACCAATTTGAATTGATAACTCAAAGAATTTGGATAATATCTTTATCAAGTATAATCTTTAAAGCATGGAACATATATTAGAAGAATATTTTATTGGAGCTAACGCAAACTTAAGAGGATTTATATTTGGACTAGTCCATATATCAATAATGTTAATTGGTTATTACTCTGGTTGGAGTATTAATCGATTGCTTAAATTAGCCTCTAATGGCTACATTGCAGGCATTATTGGTGCAGCTATTGCTCATGTTCTTGCAGATTTAATCGCAAGTTATATTGATCCTCATGTGAGAAGTATGGCACTTGGAATTGTTGTTGGAGGATTAATTCCCTTGCTATTAATTCCAGTACTTGAGAAATACGTCGTTAAAAGTAAACACCACATCGTTGTAGGAGATCATGAGGATATAGAAAAGGATCTTAAAGAACACTAGTTAGTAATGAAAAAATTTTCTAATTTTCATCAAGCATCAATAAACTAGCGTTACCGCCTGCTGCAGTTGTATTGTAGGTAAAAACTTTTTCATTGGCAAATTTCAATAAATAATTAGGTCCACCAGCTTTCGGACCAGTACCTGAAAGCCCTCGGCCTCCAAAGGGCTGAAGACCAACAACTGCCCCAACAATATTACGATTAATGTAAATGTTACCAACATTAGCATTATTAAAAATATAATTTATTGTGTTCTCAATTCTACTTTGGATGCCTAGCGTTAATCCATAATTAAGTTGATTAATATCATGCACCAGTGTTTCTAATTGGTTTGCCTGATATTTGTAAATATGGACAACTGGACCAAATATTTCCTCTTTTATCTTGATCAGATCGCTTATTTCAATAAGAGTTGGAGCAACATAAAACCCTCTTAATTCTTTTTGAATAATTGTTTGCGAAAGAATATTTTTTTCAAAAGTTTTAATATGATTAATAATTTTGTTTTTAGCTTCTTGATCTATCACTGGCCCTACATCTGAAGCTAAATCTTGTGGCTGTCCAACTTTTATTTCTTGTATAGCACCTTTTAACATAGCAACTGTTTTGTCATAAATATCATCTTGGACTGCTAGTACACGTAATGCACTGCAACGTTGTCCTGCAGAATGAAATCCAGACTCAATAACATCATCTACAACTTGCTCTATGAGAGCAGAGGAATCGACAATCATAAAATTTAATCCTCCAGTTTCAGCTGTAAGAGGAATAATTTCCCCATCTTTATTATTTAATTTTTTTTTAATTTCATTGGCAGTTTGGCAAGAGCCAGTAAAGACAACGCCTTTTAAATTTACGTTATTTAAAACTAAATCGGCAATTTTTTTTCCATCACCCAATAATAATTGAAGAGCCCCAGGTGGTAGTCCTGCTTTAAATAATAACTTTATTAATTCATAAGATACTACTGAAGTTTGTTCAGCTGGCTTTGCCAACAAAGTATTCCCAGCCAATAGAGGTGCAAGAATTTGACCTAAAAAAATAGCTACAGGAAAATTCCATGGACTGATTGCAAAATAAACCCCCTTACCCTCATAAAAGAGTTTGTTTTCTTCACCTGTTGGCCCTTTAAGTTCTACTGGTTTGCTAAATATTTTTAATGCTTCATTGCAATAATAATGACAAAAATCAATAGCTTCTCGGATATCATTTATTGCATCCCTAATTGTTTTGCCTGCTTCTTTAACGCAAATATAAAGCAATCTTTCTTGATTCATCTCCAATAGATCAGCATATCTCTGAATGATCTTAACTTTTTCTTCAATTGGTACATTTTTCCAGTGTGAAAAATATTTTGTTGCTGATACTACGGCTTGATCAATAGTATTATTATTTGCAAAAGATACTTCTCCTAATAACTCATCTGCATTGCTGGGATTATATATTTGATGAGAAGTTTCTTTTGTATCCTCACCATTCACTATCGAGCAAGCCATAAAATAATTATGATCTTGAGAAAAAATATTTTGAACTTTCAGTCGTGTGTGTTCAGATTCAAGATCATACCCTTTTGAGTTTTTTCTTTCAGGTAAAAATATATCAGTTGGAAGAGGTATTTTAGGATTTGAAAACTGAGAATAGTTGCTAACTATATTAACTGGATCATCTATTATTTCTTCAATTGTCAGTTTGGGATCATTTAATTTATTGATAAAAGATGTATTGGCTCCATTTTCCAGTAACCTTCTCATGAGGTAAGGAAGAAGGTCTTCGTATGCTCCGACTGGAGCATAAATACGACATTTAGGATAAGTATTTTTATCTTGTTGGTTAAAGTATCCATTTATTTGCTCTGCCATTCCATATACAAGTTGAAATTCAAATTGTTTGTCTTTCCCGAATTCTTCTATAAATGCAATGGAGTGAGCATTATGAGTTGCAAATTGAGGAAAAATATTATCTTGCATGGTGAAGAGCTTTAATGCACAAGCCATCCAAGAGATGTCAGTTAAAGATTTTCGAGTAAAAACAGGATAGTAATCAATTCCTAATTCTTGAGCCATCTTGATTTCATTATCCCAATATGCCCCCTTTGCCAGACGTACGTTAATAACTCGACTATCTCTTCGAGCAATGTGATCAATCCAATCAATGACATAAAATGCCCTTTTCTGGTATGCTTGTATAGCTAACCCTAAACCATTCCATCCTTTAAGTTGAGAATTTGAAGACAATTTATCCAACAGCATTAGAGACAAAATTAATCTATAATTTTCTTCTGCATCAATACATAACTGAATATCATATTGCCTAGCTAAGAGGCATAGATCAATTAATTTTGGCAGTAGTTCCAATTCAAGAGCTTGGAAATTATTTCTTTCATAGCGAGGATGCAGAGCTGAGAGTTTAATTGAAACACCATTTCTTTCTTGAATTGACAACTCCTTATTAGTTGTTTCCCCAACATGATGAATAGCTTTTTGGTAATCAATAAAGTATTTTTCTGCATCTTCCTTGGTACGCGCACCTTCACCTAGCATATCAAAAGAAAATAAATTATTTTTATATTTTGCATTGCCCTCATATTTAACTCCTTCTTCAATAGAAGGCTTAAAAACAAATTGATTAGCCAATATCATTACTGTTTTCTTTACAGCAACACGAAAAATAGGTTCAGATATTCTTTTTAAAAAACTTTTGTATGTTTCTTCTAAGTGTTGTTTTTCTATTTCATTTTTATCTAAAATTTTTCCTGTAAGAAAAAAAGCCCAGGAAGAAGCATTTACATATATTCCTTTGTCAAAACCAGTATGGTCTTTCCAGTCTACAGAGGTAAATTTATCCTCTAGTAAACGATCAATAGTTTTTTTATCAGGGATACGTAGTAAGGCTTCAGCTAAACACAATAAAATAGTTCCTTCTTTGGAATTTAATTTGTACTCATGTAGCAAGCTATCAATGGGATTAATAAATTTAGTAATTTTCTTTGCGTATTTTACAATGTTTGATGCTTTATTATTAATGCTTGAAGTTTTATCTTTGACAATAGGCAGTAAATATTCGAGGAGCGATTTGACAACTAACTCTTCTGATTCGCATCCAAACTGATTTATTTTATCAAAATTTAATTTATCTGACATACTATCAATTCATATTCAAATAAAAGGGGTTATTTTAATTTTGCTATTTCCCTTATATGAGAAGGTCCTATTTCACAACATCCGCCCAAAATAGTAGCACCATTTTCCTTAAACTTTTTTACATATTCATAAAATTTAGACTCATTTAAATCGGTGTTTACTCCTAATATAGTAGTTGGATTGCCTGCATTTCCCCACTGATCTTTAGAAGCAACAGTATATCCCTCGGGTATTTCTTTAAATGCATTTAACTTAAAACCATAAGGTAAATCCAATTGCTGTAAATTTTTAACGGCTACTTCATAAGCTTTAGGGGAGACGCAAGCCACAACCACACCAAGCCATTTGTTATTCTTATATTTTTCAACTATATCATTAATTTTTTCACCAGAAGGAAGCAGGCCATTCTCTCTGAGATGGATGCCGACTAGAACAGGTAAGTTAAATAATTCAATACTTTTAAGTGCAATTTCACATTCCATTCCACTGCTCAAAACATCGAGATAAAAAAAATCAATTCCATTGTTAAGAAATTTAGCCTGATCAAAAAAATTTTTTTCAATTGAATCTAAATCTTCTCCTAAATCAGCACTATAGGTTTGATTTTGATTGGGTAAGCCGCCTGCAATTAAAACTTCCTTTTTTGAAATATCCCTTGCCTTTAAGGCTAATTCAACTGCTTTGGTATTTATTTTTTCAAAATATTGCTCGCAATCATTTTGGATCAATCTAAATCTTCGAGCTGTAAATGTTGCGGTAACTATTACTTCAGCTCCAGCATTGATGAAAGCTAAATGAGTATCAATAACCATTTGATGATAATCTTTGTCAATTAAAGCATGAGCAGACCAGAGTGTGCCTTTTGGTTTTAACCCTCTATGAATCAATTCTTGACCCATGCCTCCATCAAGAATTCTTGTTGTATTAAAAAAAGTTCTCTCCACTAAAAATTAATGACACTCCTAATCGATTTACCTTCATGCATTAAATCAAATGCTTTATTAATATCTTCTAATGAAAATTCGTGCGTAATTAAATCATCAATATTTATCTTTTTGTCCATGTACCAATCAACGATCTGCGGAACGTCAGACCTACCTTTGGCTCCACCAAAAGCAGTTCCTTTCCATACTCTCCCTGTAACCAATTGAAAAGGTCGTGTTGATATTTCCTGTCCTGCTCCAGCGACACCAATAATAATTGACTGTCCCCACCCCTTATGACAACACTCAAGAGCTTGTCTCATCACTTCAACATTACCAATACACTCAAAACTATAGTCTGCACCACCATCGGTAATTTCAATAATTTTCTCCTGCAATTGATTGTCTTTAAAATCTTTAGGATTCAAGAAATGTGTCATTCCAAATTTTCTTCCCAAATCTTCTCTGTCAGTATTCAAATCAACACCAACAATAGTTTTGGCTTTAACCATTCGACATCCTTGAACAACATTTAATCCAATGCCACCAAGACCAAATATAACGGCATTTGCGCCTTCTTCCATTTTGGCTGTATTCATTACTGCGCCTATACCAGTTGTAACACCACATCCAATGTAGCAAACTTTGTTAGGAGGAGCATCACTACGAATTTTAGCAAGAGCAATCTCTGGAATGACAGTAAAATTAGAAAAAGTTGATGTACCCATATAATGATACAGTACATCTCCCTTATACTTAAATCGTGAAGTTCCATCAGGCATTAACCCTTGCCCTTGAGTCTCTCGAATGGCCTGACATAAATTTGTTTTTCCAGATAAGCAAAATTTGCATGCTCCACATTCTGGCGTGTACAATGGAATAACGTGATCATCTTTTTTTACTGATTGTACACCTTCCCCAACTTCAACCACTACTCCTGCTCCCTCATGACCAAGAATAGATGGAAAAATTCCTTCAGGATCAGCACCTGATAATGTATAGGCATCCGTATGACATACACCTGTTGATTTGATTTCAACAAGAACTTCACCTTTTTTAGGTCCCTC
>Ga0066373_10000094_pt1 | contig 14225 bp, 13 predicted proteins | sample Knorr_S15_td_O2m_FD_71216 | JGI IMG/M metagenome (GOLD analysis project Ga0066373, IMG submission 71216) | Marine microbial communities from Southern Atlantic Ocean transect - Knorr_S15_td_O2min_ad_340m_LV | ecosystem: Environmental > Aquatic > Marine > Oceanic | place: Southern Atlantic ocean... | reverse complement strand
TTCCCGACCCTTACCGAACCTTATTTGGGTTTTCATAATCTCAATTTCGCCGAAGAATTTGGTCCAGCTGCCTTCATTACAAGAGCGCGTAAGGAGGGGCTAAGAGATTTCGGAGCCTGCATGAGTCCGACTACGGCATTTCAAATCTTACAAGGAATTGAGACTCTACCTCTGCGTATGCAAAAACACGTCGAAAACACCAAGACTTTAGTTGAATTTCTTAAGGAGCAGGAACAGGTAGAATGGTTAAACCACCCTATGCTTGCTGACCACCCAGATCATGAATTAGCAAAGGAAATACTCCCGAAAGGTTGCGGCGCCGTGTTCAGTTTTGGCATTAAAGGAGGTAGGGAGGCTGGGATTAAATTTATCGAAAACCTCGAATTGTTTTCACACCTAGCAAATGTTGGGGATGCGAAATCACTCGTCATTCATCCAGCCAGCACTACTCACCATAGAATGGATAGTAAAGCACTCGAATCTGCTGGTATATCAGAAGGGTTGATTAGATTATCAGTTGGCCTAGAAGACACAGAAGACCTTATGAGTGATCTTCGTAAGGGCCTACGCGCGTCACAACGTTAAGTCAGACGGGGTATCTAGTGTATTTTGAAGTAAATGGTATTAAGACTTTCTGCAGTAACGGCAGCGGCGTCCTGCGCACTGGTCAACCTTCGGTTATCTTTATTCATGGAGCTGGACTAGACCATACTACCTTTGCCCTGCCTGCCAGGTATTTCGCTCGTCATCATTATAATGTCTATGCTCTGGACCTACCGGGGCATGGCCGCTCCGCTGGCTCTCCGCTTGTGTCTATTACCGAGATGGCCACCTGGACTAAAGACGCCATGGATCAATTGGAAATTTTACATCCTGCTATCGTAGGCTATAGCATGGGTTCTTTAGTAGCTCTTCAATTCGCCGTTTCCTTTCCAGCCCAATTACGCTCACTTGTGCTCGTTGGGACTTCCATCCCGATGCCTGTATCTGATCCATTACTAAATGCTGCTCGGGACAATCATCATGATGCCATCGATATGACCAATACCTGGAGTCACAGTCGCGTCGCGCAACTCGGCGGTAATGAAAATCCCGGTATGAATATGTTAATGAACGGCCAACGGCTGCTTGAATCGGCTCAGGAAAATCTTCTTTTTATTGACTTGAAAGCCTGCAATGATTTCACTGGCAGTTCGGAAGTAGGCAAAAAGATCGAAGTTGAAACGTTGATATTGGTCGGCCAGCAGGATCAGATGACTGCTCCAGTCAAAGCGTTCGAAATGGCCAATGCTATTCCCAATAGCCGAATACAGACACTCAACCCCTGTGGTCACGCGATGCTATCCGAACAACCGAACGCTGTCCTAGATGCTCTCACAACTATCGTCTAGCACCACAATACTATTATTCTGCAAACTCCTTCAGCATACGAATTACCGAGATACCCAGAATGACATAAACACCAAGCAGCGGTAGTGAAGCCACCAAAGAGGCGGTCTGCAATTCACGCAATCCCCCGACAAACAATAGACTGGCCGGTAGCGCCCCAAGCGCTATAGCCCAGAATACACGATGCCATGTAGCCGGATGTTGGTGTTCCTGTAGCGATCGCGTCGCACCAGCGGCGATGGTATAGGATGCAGAATCATAAGTTGTAGCCATAAATATTAGACCAATCAAAGCAATATATATGAGCCAAAACTTTCCGAAAGGTAGCAGGGCAATGATGCCAGCTATAGCAGATGAAGGACTGACATCAATCGCTTGGCTTATAACCGGATACATGCCTTCCAATTCTAAGAACAGGGCATAATTTCCCAGCACGATAAAAAAAAGAGCGCAACCGAAGCTACCCCATCCCAACATTCCAAATATTAGGGCACGGATAGTGCGGCCTTCGGAAATCTTGCACACGAACATGCCAATAAAAGGCCCCATCGCAAGCCACCAGGCCCAATAGAATATCGTCCAACTTTCGACAAAATCCGCCCCTTCTAAAGGGTCTGTCCAGAAGAGCATTGTGAAAAAATTCTGTACAACATTACCGACTGATACCAAGCCCATTTCCAGAATGAATTTAGTCGGACCAGCCAGCAGGACAAAAGTAATTAACAGCAAAGCTAAAACAGCATTGATATTACTCAACAATTTTATGCCACGATCTAGACCTCGATAAACACTTAACCCTATGAGAGCTGTCGCCAGAAAAATAATCAACGACTGCAACTCTATGCCGTCTCTAATACCTGTTAGCTCGGTTGTCGCAGACGCTACTAACGAAGTACCAAAGCCAAGGCCTGTAGCTGCAGTAGCGATTACACCTACTATAAATAATAGATCAACGACACGACCAGGCCATTTATTAACCTGATTTTTTAAAACAGGTTCACAGGCTGCGCTCAAGCGCAGTGAAGGAATCCTTTTCACATGATAGGTGCACGCCAGCGCGAGTGCAGGTAGACAATAAAACGCCCAACCGATGGGGCCCCAATGAAAAATCCCGTAACTAACTGCCCAGGTAATTGCTTCCCGTGATTCGGGTTCAAGCCCAAAAGGCGGATCAACGTAATAGAAGGTCCACTCTGTTGCTCCCCAGTAAATAAGAGATGCACCTATGCCGGCACAGAACAACATCGCAGCCCAACTAAAATGAGAATAAGCCAATTTATTGGTATTTCCAAGAACTACATTACCATGTTTACTGATCGCAACCGACAGAAGAAAAATCAACAATGTTATTGCTATAAACACATATAAAACACCGAACTGACTAGTGACATTCTGGTAAAGCCTGTTAATAGATGCTGCGCTAAAATCCGGAAAAATGACAATCATTGCGACTACAAGCGACAGAAGTAAGGTTCCAAAACCGAAAAGGACCCAGTCTACATTCTTCCCGAATGAGCTTTCTTCGATCTGCTCTATTGGTGTTTTTTCTCCATTCATAAAACGGGTCCGTCTATATAAATCAAACAAGCCATGCGACCGGTTTTACCATCCCTACGAAAGGAAAAAAATCTATCCGCATCACAGTAAGTGCATGTATTATCTACATAAATATTTGTTATTCCAAGCTTCTGGAGTTTAACCATAGCAATCCGGGATAAATCCGCCATGTATTTTTTTTCATTTCCTGTTGCAACAAAACAGTTAGCGAGGGGCCCTTCTTTTGAATCAATAACTTGGGCCCTCACTTCTTCACCAACTTCAAAATGGCAGGATCCTATGGCAGGACCCAACCAAGCTACCAGCTCAGCGATTGAACTGCGCATGCGATGCACTGTATTCTCAATTACACCAGTGGCAATACCACGCCAACCTGCATGAGCGATTGCAACTTCATCACCTCGATTGCTAGCCAAAAACACTGGTAAGCAATCTGCAGTGAGCACACAGCAGGCGACATGCTCAGTGCGCGTAATTAATCCATCAACCGAAAGCGGTTCACCAGGCTCTCTAATATCTGCGACCGCCGCACCATGAACTTGATTTAACCATTGCCAACCTAAGGTCTTCGGGAACATCGCCTGCAAAAGTCTTCTATTCTCAACAATAGCGAGACCAGAGTCCCCCACATGACTTGCTAAATTAAAACTTCCGAAAGGGGGCTGACTGACTCCTCCTACCCTTGTCGTAACTATCGCCTTTATATTTGGCGGGACAACCCAGTCAGGAACTATTTGTTGGGTCTCAGGCACCTTCAGAGGGCTTCCAGTTCCCGATCAACAGTTAACTGTTCCAACAACCGTTCCATGTCCAGCGGTCGATGACATTCCCAAGCCTGTGATTCCCCTGAGATCGGGTGACTGAGTTGTAAACGACAGGCATGTAATGCTTGCCGCTGGAAATTCTTTAAACACTCAGCGAACGTAACGGAACAAGCGGCAGGTAACCCTAAACGCCCTCCATATAGCTGATCGCCAACCAAAGGATGATTGATATAAGCAAAATGTGCGCGAATTTGGTGTGTTCTTCCTGTTTCCAACTTAACCTGAACATGGGTATGGGAACGAAATCGGGTAATAACACGATAATGAGTTATTGCTTCTTGGCCAAGTTTCTGGACGGCCCGCTTTTTGCGGTTAACAGGATGTCGACCAAGAGGCGCATTCAAAGTACCACCACCGGTTAGCACTCCTTTCACTATGGCTTCATATTCACGCGAAACTGTCCGCTCCCGCAACTGCCTAGCGAGGTCTGTATGGCCTGTATGAGACTTAGCAACAACCATCAAACCGGTTGTATCTTTATCGAGTCGATGTACGATTCCGGCCCTGGGTAATTCTGCCAAACACGGATAGTAATTCAGCAATCCATTCAACAACGTCCCAGTTCTGTTCCCAGCGGCGGGATGGACTACCATATTTGCAGATTTATTCACGATAAGTAGATGCTCATCTTCAAATATGATGTCAAGCGGTATAGGTTCAGCCGACCATGTTTCTGTTGCTACCAATTCAGCCTCAACACTTAAGATATCTCCACCTTGCAGTCGGTCCTTTGGCCTAAGTTGCTTATCGTTCACAAGAAGCGCACCATCCCGAATCCAGCTCTGCAGCTTCGCACGTGAGTAATCTGGAAACAATCTTGCAGCGATCTGGTCTAATCGATTGCCGGAGAGCTGCTCAGGTACTTCAGCCGATAGGGATATTTCGCGGGTCATACTCATATGATACTTCAATAAAGTTCTGGCCACACATCACGAGTGGTATTATCTGCGTTTGGGTTTAAGTCAGCCTCTGTGGTTAAATAACAATTCTAAGGAGATACCGGAGTTAGTGAAAACGCTCATTATGAACATTAATATCGCTCGCCTGTTAGTTTTACTAACCCTGATATTTTTGCTTGGGGGTTGTAGCCTGTTTGGGGGAGACGAAGAAGAAGATGAATTCGCTGGGCTTTCCACTGAAGAGCAGTTTTACCAGCGCGCCCTAGGTCAGCTGAATGGACAGAACTTTCGCGGAGCCATATCAACCTACCAGGCACTAGAATCCCGCTTCCCGTTCGGTCGCTACGCAGCTCAAGCTCAGATAGAAATTGTATACGCCTATTATCGCAATCAGGATGATGAAGCGGCCAGAGCAGCAGCAGATAGATTTATCCGGCTACACCCCGATAACGAGAATGTGGACTATGCCTATTATATGAAAGGGTTAGCGTCTTTCGAAGATGGTGGTGGGTTCTTCAGCCGATTCCTCCCCATCGATCATACCAAACGAGACCCAGGCCGATCCCAAGAGTCGTTCAGTGATTTCGCACAATTACTAGCTCTTTACCCCGATAGCCCCTATGCAGGCGATGCCAGATCAAGAATGGTATATCTCAGGAACAATCTGGCAGCTTATGAAATTCATGTCGCTAATTATTACCTAGAACGACTTGCTTACATCGCTGCTTTGAGAAGGGGCCAATACGTGGTAGAGAACTTCCAGGGCACTCCAGCAGTAGCCGACGGTGTTGCGATTATGGTGGAAGCCTATCTACGAATGGGACTGGACGAGCTAGCTGATACCTCGCTGGCACTACTGAAGGAAAATTATCCAGACCACGCTTCAGTTGATGATGGCGGTGACTTTATTATTCGTACGGAAATCACCGATCCATCTTTACTCTATACTGTGACCTTTGGACTACTTGGAGATAACGCGATAGAACCTCCACTAGCTCCAACCCGTCGCCCGCGCATATCGGGTAGCCAGGAAATTATTAATGCCCAAACCGAGCCCGCAGAATCAGAAAGTCGCAGTTGGCTAAACATCATCTCTCTCGGCATCCTGAACTAGCATAACTAACTGAATATTATATATTTTTTTCTGCTATTACGTTCCTTACCTCTAATTTAAATATAAACTAACTACCTGCCTGCGCTTATTTAGTGAAAAATTCTTGGTAAAGAGTACCCCAGAGATTTGTCGTATAGCCATTTGAATATGTAAACGTAGTAACTAGTCGCCGACTGGCCAGAAACTGGTAATAGGATAACGTCGATCACGTCCAAACCCACGTTTGGTTAGGCGAACACCGACAGGACTCTGCCGTCGTTTGTATTCATTAAGGTCTACCAAGCGTATGATCTTTCTGACAGTTATCTCGTCGAAGCCTTCGGCAACAATTGCGTCAGCGCTGTTATCATTTTCCACATAGAGTTCCAAAATTTTATCTAGGACGTCATAGGGAGGGAGATTATCCAGGTCTATTTGCCCTGGGGCTAACTCTGCTGAAGGCGATCTCTCTATAACTACATTAGGGATAATCTCTTCTGACCCAGTACCGTACTCTACATTTCTGTAAGTCGCTAGCTTGTAGACAAAGGTTTTAGAAACATCTTTGAGCGGGTCAAAACCACCGGCCATATCACCATAGAGAGTCGAGTAGCCAACAGCTATCTCACTTTTATTACCTGTAGTTAGTACCAGGACTCCCTTTTTATTAGAAATTGCCATAAGTAATACACCTCTAGCCCTTGCCTGAATATTTTGTTCGCTAACGTCTATTTGTGATCCATCAAATTCAGTATTCAATGCATCAATAAATGCTGAGTAGATCTCATTGATAGCGATAACTGTGTAGTTAACCCCTAAACGCGAAGCTTGCTGAGCTGCCGCATCGATGCTCAACTGGGAGGTGTATTCAAAAGGCATCATAACCGCCTGCACCCGTTCCCTTCCTAACGCATCGACAGCAATGGCTAGTGTCAGAGCAGAATCTATCCCGCCGGATAACCCAAGCACCACGCCGGGGAAATTATTTTTGTTAACATAATCTCTAACTCCTAACACTAGTGCTCCGTAAACTTGTTCCTCCAATAAATCGTTATCAACAATATTTTGCTTAGGAATCTTGCAAGTACCGTCAGTTTCCACATTTACCTGAACGGAGTAATTCCCCTCGATGTAACTTGGCGCAAGATAGTGGCAGACACCTCCAGCTGTAACAGCCATGGAACCACCATCGAAAAGTAACTCATCCTGCCCTCCTACAAGATTGACATAGATGATTGGAAAATTACCCTCGGTGGCTCGTTTTCGCAGTAACTGTTTACGTTCTTCTAACTTGTTAATGTGAAATGGTGATGCGTTAATGTTAATCAGCAACTGTGCGCCCGCATCACGAGCTTGATCAATAGGAGCCGAATCCCATATATCTTCACAAATAGTAAATCCTATACGAGTCCCAGAAATCTCGAAAACACATCCCTCTTTACCAGGCTCAAAATAGCGCCTCTCATCAAACACCTGATAATTAGGAAGGCATTGCTTGTGATAGGTAATAAGGCGCTGCTTGCCTTTGATTAAAGTAAGGGCGTTATAAAGAGAGCCGTTTACCTGCTCAGGAAAGCCGATCACAATGTAAGTAGGTAAATCCGCCTTGAGTATCTTCTCCAAAGCTCTTTTTATGCGAATCTGCAAACTGGGCCGTATTAATAAATCTTCAGGAGGGTACCCAGTTAACGTTAATTCGGGATAGACAACTAGGTTGGCCGATTGATCTTCGACCGCTTCTTTAGCGGCAGCAATTATTCTCTCTGTATTACCATCAATATCACCCACTAATAGATTCAGCTGCGCCAGCACCACATTTAAGCTGTCTGCCATAATTGCCTCTTATTTTCAGCTTCCAATTAGAAGAATCCTTGATCTTCTGTAGATTTAAGCTGTCTACCCCAATCCAGAGTCTTATCCTCTGTCTACTTTAACACTCACATTCGCGATCCTGACGTCGGAACGGCCATTCTCCAGAAAACTGCCCTCATTATCGCCGAATTTTCGTTAACTTGTCAGACCGTTAGACTAAACTACCTCTACTACAATCCAGAGGAGGACTTCTTTGGGAACTCACCTTTTACTCAATTCTGGTACCTACTTTAACCAGATTCATTGCAGGTGGCATCTACCAAGCCATAAAGGGTCGGTTTTCTTTATTTCCACGGTAGTGTATTTTTACAGTGCAACGCTGGTTTTCCCATAGTCACAAGACTATTAATTGTACATAAGGTAAATTCGTTGCTGAGTTGTACACAAAACAGATCAAAATAATCAAGAGACGATACATGTTCAATAAGCCCTTTAGTATTGCTGTTATTCTCACCCTATTGGCTGTACTGCCACTTTACCTGCTGAGCGAACAACAATTCCAACTTAGCACTGCAAACCTGCCATTTTTTGTCCTCTCACTTTTCGTGCTGTTGTTGCTGAGCGCCTACTGGAGTAACGCGATTAAGCCCACTCAAAAACCTACGGACTATCGGAGTGGTGAACTCCTTGAACGTGAGAGCGGTAAAGTTAAATGGTTTAATGCTAATAAAGGATTTGGATTTATTACTAGAGAGAACGGTGAAGACGTATTCGTGCATTTTCGCTCAATTCGAGGAAAAGGCCACCGTGTACTCCGTGACGGACAGCGAGTCGACTTCTTTGTCAGTGATGGCGAAAAAGGATTACAAGCTGAGGATGTTGAAGTCGTTTAATAAAAGCAGGTATTAATGGAATAATAGCAAGCTTGTTTTGCAACTTTCATGGCAATTATTGCTTTATTTTGGATCTTCTGTAATTACATAGCCGGGGATAGGCAGCTTACTTTGCTAGTAATTTTTTCATGTTTATTTTCTGTTGGTTAATTACCCTGCGTGCACGAAGGGTGCGCTACTTTAATTAAGTGAATCCGATCCGCTTCTCTAGACGTACCAGAACCACGTGCGTTATAGTCAGGCAGGAGGTATAAGGGCTTATTACTACTGACCACCAAAACGCTGAATACTTTTTTTTACCAATGTCTTAGAGAAGGAGATACCATGCAAACAATGCATTTACTGCGCATTATCAGTGCGGTGATTGTCTTCACTATAAGTGCCTCTGCACTAAGCGTCGAGGAAGGCGAATTAGCACCACATTTCAATTTGCCCTCAATCTACCCCGATAAACCGTCAATCTCCTTGCAGGAACTGGCGGGTAAAACGGTGTACATAGACTTTTGGGCTTCCTGGTGTGCGCCCTGCCTGATCTCACTACCACTCTATAACGATATGTACCATAGATATAAGGATCAGGGCCTCGAAGTTTTAGCAATCAGCGTTGATAACCCAGTCGAAGAAGGCCTTGAATTTCTGGAAGATACTCCTCTGGATTTCCTTATTCCCTCTGATCCAGAGGGTGAAACCGCCGAATTATTTCAAGTGATTGGTATGCCGACTTCCTACCTCATTAGTCCCGATGGCGAAGTAAAGCTCGTGCATATGGGATTCCGTAACGGCGATATGGATATTATTGAAGCAGCAGTTAAGGAAGTCCTAGAAGGCAACTGAGTTCATGCGCCATTTTCAATCTATCCTTACCGGTATCTGCATAATTTCCTTACTGTCAGGATGCGCGCAAGTCCGCCCTTGGGAGCGTGGCTATTTAGCAAGAAAAGAGATGGCCTGGGAGGTTGATCCATTGGAAAGTCTGCTTAACAACCACATTTTCTTCAGTAAGGAAGCCTCTTCAGGAGGTAATAGTGCTGCCGGCGGTGGCTGCGGTTGTAACTGATAATAAGCTGGCTCCGGGAAACTTGAGCAGAGGCTAGCGAAGTGGCTACCAATCCCTCCCCTAGTCTTATCGCTCTCTCCGCTACGGCGCTAGCCTTACCCGGCATCACAAGCGCTGACGCGCCGCCTACACAAAGTACCATCTCCTACAAGTTTTCCAACTATGCTGAAGATGATTTGTCACGCAGTGAAGCTCCTTTTGGCGACCTTGAAAGATACGATATAGATGTCCATCAGTTTCAATTCATAACCCCAATCGATAGCTCCTTTTCTTTACACATCGATGCCAATTATGAATCTCTCACCGGTGCCTCTCCCTGGTTCACTTCAAAAGGTGTCAACGGTGATCCTATCGTCAACTTAAGTGGTGCCAGCGGCATACGAGACAGACGCAGTGAATTTTCCATAGGAACGAAGTACTACCTATTTAATGGCAGCGTGGGTGGCAACATCGGCTATTCTGAGGAAGATGATTATCGTTCTAGCTATTTTGGCCTTACTGGTGAACGTCATTTCAACAATGAGATGACTACGGTATCACTAGGCTTCAGTTATTCATCAGACGCTATCTTCCCAACAGATGCTGAAGTCTTTAACCGCGTTATAAGCGAAGACAAGCGCAGTACTTCAGCGATAATTTCGGTAAGTCAGATAATTTCACAGGTATCGTCATTTCAAATTGCATTGGGCCTGACGGAACAATCCGGATTTCTTAGCGACCCTTATAAGCTAAAAGACATCAGACCGGATAATAGAACCCAAATAGCCTTAACCAATTCCTACCGCCACTTTTTCATCAATGCTAACGCAGCTTGGCATGTAAACTATCGTTACTACCACGACGATTTTGGTATTAGTTCTCATACATTTGATATGCGTTGGTATCAGAATCTCAGACAATCCATACAATTAGTTCCTTCGGTGCGTTTCTACAGCCAATCCGCAGCTAGTTTTTTTACCAATGTTGACAATTTTGTGAAACCTGCGGACGAATATCAGTCAAGCGACCATCGTCTATCAGCTTTCGGCGCATTCAGTGGCGGCCTTAGCTTTGTCGCTAATCTGGGAAGCTGGACAGCGACTCTAACGGCTGAACGTTATGTAAGTAACGATAGTTATTCTGCTTACAAAGTGAGTCAACCAAGCACAGCACTGGTGCGCTATAATCGTATTTCAGTCGGACTTGATTACACATTTTAATTACCACTGCTCAATATTATGAATCTCTCTTTGAAACGGTTTTCTTTCCAAGCAATGGGAAGTTATTGCGAAATACAGATTTACAATGAATCACGAATTAATGCCAAACGCATAATCCGGAAGCTTGCCTCTGAAGTGAGGCGACTCGAGCAAAAATACTCGCGGTACCGGTCCGATAGTCTCGTGGCTGAAATCAACCATTCAGCTGGAAACAAGTTGGGCATAAAGATAGATACCGAAACAAAAGCGTTGTTCGATCACGCGCTGAATTGTTTTGAACAAAGTAAAGGTCTGTTCGACATCACTACGGGAATACTAAACCGAATTTGGGATTTCCAGTCACCCCAGGTGCCCAAACAAGCGGAAATCGACCGATTGCTACCTTTGATCGGGTTCCAAAAACTGAGTTGGCGCAAATCGAGACTCATAATGCCGGCGAACATGGAGATCGACTTCGGGGGTATCGTTAAGGAGTATGCGGCTGATGCTGCAGCAAAACTCGCACGGCGGTTAGAAGTGCAACATGGACTAGTAAACCTGGGCGGTGACTTTGCAGTCATAGGAGCTCAACCCAAAAATCAACCGTGGAGCGTGGGAGTTGCAGATCCAAACAAACCCGACAATATGATGGCAAAGATCGAACTACTCGATGGTGGATTGGCTAGCAGTGGTGATTACGAGCGCAGTTTTGTCCATGCGGGCAAACGCTATAGCCACATATTGAATCCTAAAACCGGTTGGCCGTGCACTGGCTTGCGGGCAGTCAGTGTAGCAGCAAACTTATGCACCGTAGCTGGCTCCTTAGCAACTATCGCCATGTTAAAGGATGAGAAAGCGGGACTGGACTGGATAAGGGAGAGCGGATTATCAGCAGTCGCAATGACTTCAGACGGGCGAATCGAGGGAAACCGCCTCAAGAATGTTAAATCCGAAGCCTTGGAATAGCTGTATGAACTTTTAATTCAATAATTCCAGAAATGGTTCGTCCAGGGCGGCTAACTGTTCTCGCAGTTCAAGAATATGACTAGCCCAATAACGTTCCGTATTAAACCAGGGAAAACTCTGGGGAAACGCCGGATCTGTCCAGCGCTTGGCCAACCAGGCACTGTAATGCATGAGGCGGAGGGTCCTGAGTGGCTCGATCAATTCGAGCTCTTTTTCCCGAAAATCAAAAAACTCACTATAGCCTTCCACTAGTTCGATCAATTGTGCCTGCCTTTGATTACGATCACCGGAAAGCATCATCCACAAATCTTGTATTGCCGGGCCTGTCATTGTGTCATCAAAATCAACAAAGTTGGGTTTATCATCTTTCCATAAAACATTACCAGGGTGACAATCACCATGGATTCGCAGTGTAAATAATTTACCAAATGACTGAAAGCGGTGCTCGATAGCCCGAATGAGATCGCTGGACAAGGAGTCATATGCATTGATTAAATCAGTTGGAATGAAATTATTTTCCAGCAAAAATAAGCGACTCTCTTCTGCAAATAATTCGACACTTAGGATCCTGCGATGCAGAAAATTGGCTGTAGCGCCAACCGCGTGGATTCTGCCGACGAATCTTCCCATTACAAGTAAGGTATCCAAATTATCCAGCTCTGGAGGCCTTCCGGAAATCTGGCGGAAGATTGCCAAATGAAAGTCCTCAAATTCAAGTAACGTACCCTTATCGCCAAACGATTCAGGTGCAATCACTGGTATTTCTAGCTCAACGAGCTCCTTAGTAAAAGAATGTTCTTCTAGAATTTGTTCGCGGTTCCAGCGGCCTGGTCGATAGAACTTGACGATGATGGATGTTGTGTCCTCTAGCCCGACCTGATAGACCCTATTCTCATAACTGTTCAAAGCGAAAATGCGAGCGTCGGTGTGAAAGCCTAGCATTTCGACTGCTGCAAGCACTCTATCGGGAACTAATTGTGAATAAGGATGATTTTGGTCCATCTGCTAAACTGCAGAGCAACCAAATATACTATTCATAGATTTTGCAGACACCCGTTTAGGTATCCTTAGTGTCGGCCTTTGCACCGACCAAGGATACCGGGAACGGAGATATATTGTCCCCATTGGAAATCTTACTCACACCGCTCTTCTCAACTTCATCAATACGGATTATCGCCTGTATAGGGATAAAGCTGCGTTTAACACCATTAAATTCAGCTTTTAATTTTTCTTCGCTTGGATCAACCACCATCTGGGTTTTTGCATCAAACATGTAATCTTCGACCTCAACGAATCCATAAAGATCGCTTTGATAAACTTGCTTAGCAAACACCTCATATACTTTGCCCTTGTTTAAAAAAGTTATTTTGTAGATTTCGGATGAATTTCCCATGAAAATTAGTCTCTTAGAGTTTAATTTCAGACGTCAAAAAATGCCGTTAAAGTATTGTACCAAGCACAGCCCATTATGGTATTGGCCTTCGAATTCCTATATTTGGCTAAATAGATAAATTTCAAGTCATTATCGGCGAAATCTACGCCTTTTACTCCCTAAATTTTGCTCCTGTTGTTAAATAAACTTCAGAAATACTTCCAACTTAAGTACTCTCGAGCTTTGCTGTTATAATTCGTTCTTTTCATAGAATGCCAAATAATCCGTGCAATCAGATCAGGTCGATTCAAAAAAGCCTCTAGCTCATTCTGAAGATGAGCCCACCCGGGTATTCATCAAGACACACGGCTGTCAGATGAACGAGTATGACTCTGCTCGGATGCTAGATCTGCTAAAAGAGTCACAGAACGCTATCGCCGTCGATGATCCAGCACAAGCGGATCTTTTACTGCTAAATACCTGCTCGATAAGAGAAAAAGCACAAGAGAAGGTTTTTCATCAATTAGGTCGTTGGCGTAGCCTGAAAGAGGTTAATCCCGCGCTTAAAATTGCCGTAGGTGGCTGTGTGGCGAGCCAAGAAGGGGTAAATATAGGCAAGCGTGCACCTTTTGTCGATATAGTATTTGGACCTCAGACATTGCACAAGCTCCCGGAAATGTTAAGGCAAACCGGTTCAGAAAGCCCTGTCGTAGATATAAGTTTCCCAGAGATAGAAAAGTTCGACCGCTTGCCACATCCATCCGCCGATTCTTGCCAGGCATACCTTACGATCATGGAAGGATGTAGCAAATATTGCACCTTCTGCGTGGTACCTTACACTCGCGGAGAGGAAGTCAGTAGACCTTTGGATGACATACTGGCCGAGGCAGTTCACCTAGCTGAGCAGGGGGTTAGGGAAATTAATCTGCTAGGGCAGAACGTTAATGCTTATCGAGGACTCAGCCATGATGGTAACGTAATCGATCTGGCTTTGCTCATAAACTACATCGCTAGTATAGAAGGTATTGATCGTGTTCGCTTCACTACTTCCCATCCGGTCGAATTCTCAGCGAGTCTGGCAGCGGTTTACGGAGATGTTCCTGAATTAGCGTCTCACCTACATCTCCCCGTACAGAGCGGTTCAGACAAAATATTGGCCGCTATGAAGAGGGGGCACACTGCGCT
>Ga0066373_10000078_pt1 | contig 15116 bp, 18 predicted proteins | sample Knorr_S15_td_O2m_FD_71216 | JGI IMG/M metagenome (GOLD analysis project Ga0066373, IMG submission 71216) | Marine microbial communities from Southern Atlantic Ocean transect - Knorr_S15_td_O2min_ad_340m_LV | ecosystem: Environmental > Aquatic > Marine > Oceanic | place: Southern Atlantic ocean... | reverse complement strand
GATGTTCCTCTGCTCTATGGTAAAATTCATACCTAGCATCTGAATCATCAACATAATCATGCCCAACCCTTAAGTCAAAGTTAACTTGAAGAGCTTCAGATAATACTTCGGGTAATGCGTTCTTATCTAATGTGTCGTGTTTGCCCTCTATAATATTAATAGAATCCATGATTGCTAAATAAATTGCTCTATCTTGGCACCATTTTTCTGTATGTTCTATTAACCATTCAACAGTTTGCTCACCTTTTTGAACACTAATTTCAGGAATAAGAGCTAAAGAATCTGAACCAATCTTTGGATTATTTCTAAGTTCAATTGATAGTGCATCGGCACTTGGTAGCTTAGAAAATTTATTAACGAATTTAACTATCTCATTAAAGACAGCCCTATAAGGTTCTTCAAAATATCTGAGTTGTATATGAGGGATTACACTTCTAGTATAATCCTCATTCAACATTAAGTTACGTAAGATTAATGTCTCAATCTTCATCATCCCAACCTTCTTCTAGGTGTGAGACTTTAATCATATCGGCATGGCCGATTTCATACTTACGTTTTAGAAATTCTTTAAAGTCTGTATTAGCAAAGACAGGTTTCCAAAATGATTCCTTAAGTGTTTCAGCAATACGAACCTTTTTATCTTCTATCTCTCCTGTCTTTTTATCAACTTTAGAGTACCAGCCAATGGTAGGTTTAACTACATAACCACCTTCCATTGCTGCATCTAATAGACCAGAATATTCCTCAATGCCACCTTCCCATGTTACAGATATAGGAATCTTAGATTTTTCTTTAACAAACCTAGACTTTTCTACATTAATAATAAAGTGATAGCCCATAATTTCTGTACCCTTTTTCTCTTGTTGTCTACCAAGAATCCAGATATTATCACTTGAGTAATAAATACCTGTACCACCTGATACAACAGCTTTAGGGAATAAACCAATTTCTTGGTATGTGTGATTGACAGCAAGTAATGGAATATCTCTCATTGTGAGATATGGTGTGGTCATTCTAAATAAACCTTTAAGAGCTTTTGCCCTTGACATATCTGCTACGGATTTCTCACTAAATGTATCATCTAATTCTTTTTTAGAAGCTAAGTTACCAATAGAGTCAATCATAATAATAACTTTATCTTTGCGTTCGATATTTTCTAATTGGTTAATTAAATCAAACTTCAGTTCCTCAACATTAGTAATGGGACTATGGAGTACTCGGGAAGTGTCAATACCGAACGACTTAAAGTATTGCTGGGGTGAGCCAAATTCTGAATCATAAAATAATAATACAGCATCTTTATATTTGTCTAAGTATGCTGCCGCTATTAATAATCCAAATGATGTTTTAAAATTCTTAGATGGTCCTGCCAATACTGTTAGTCCTGCGGTTAGTCCACCATCAGGGTCGCCTGATAAAGCGACATTAATCATTGGAACCTTTGTTGGTACCATCTCTTGATTAGAAAAAATCTTGGATTTGTCAAGAGTATCAGTCTCCTTAATCCTAGAATTCTTCTGCAATTTATCCATTATACCCATTATTTAGCCCTCATACCTTCGTCAATTAATTCATCAATACGGGAATTTAATACTCCAATTGTTGTATGTAAATGTCCTGTTCCATTAGGCTTAAGTCTTTTAGTTAAAACTTCTACTTCCCCACGAAGTACTTTAATTATATTAATACGTTCATCACTTGTCATTTATATCTCCTATTATTTCAAGTATACTACTATTATATCATAAATCTAAACCAAAGTAAACAGATTTACATAAATTTATCTAAAGTTAATGGCTCACTTTCTAGGGATTTTGACTTATTATCTTGTATTATAAAGTCATCATATATCATTTCACATCCACCTTCTAAAAATCTTTTAATATTATATGCCATATCCTCAGCAGTAGTCACTGGAACATTTTGACATAAGTGATTAAGATTTCTCTTTGGGTCTATCATAATAAAATCTTCTGGCAATTTCATAACAGCCATTGCCTCTCTATATGTCAAGTATCTATCTTCATCTGGGTGAGTTAATTTAAAAGGTAGGTGAGCAACAAATGCTCCAATAAAATCACATGGGATTTCAGTACCTCTTCTCATTATATTGGCACCTTTAACTGATAATTTAATTCCCATAGCTCTAGCTTTTTCAGCCTTTTCATTTTCATTAATAGTATCTAACCAATCTGCATAGTCATTATAATTACTATGAACTTCTATATAGTCTTGAACATTAACACTTCTTTTTAGTGTCTTTTGAAAATCATAATGGCTCATACCATTATGCAATACTTCCAATATATATCTGTAATGCAAATCATCTTTACTTGGTATATTTGGATTAGTTAATTCTGACATAGGGTCAGCCATATCAAATTTAGTATTACGTATTAAGTCTTCTATTCTCTCATTAGGTCTATCATACCATTCAAACATAGGTATGGCATCTCCTTTCCAAAAGAAATAAAATGACCTATCCCGTACTTGACTTAATCCATGTAATATGCTTTTTGTTTTATATAAAGAAAATGTATAGCCATTCTTTTTTGCTAAGGCTCTTAATTTTTTTACAACTGGCTTGCCCAATTTGGTAGCTAACCTTGGAGCATTTTCTCCCCATAGTACCTTTGGACCTACTTCCTCTAAGATGTACTTTGCGGTCTTAGCCATATAATCATTTATTTCTGCTTCACCTGATGGTGCAACATTTAAAGAAGAGAGACCAGCACATGGACATATAGTATTAACTACATCAACATACCTTCCATTCATTTCTCCTTCGGGACCTTCACCACATTGTTGACCATGCCAGATAAATCCATTCTTACGTTTATTTTCTAATATATAATAAGGAACATAGTTTCTACCATCTTCAGGGTCACTGCATTGCTTTCTATAATGTTCTACTATATGAGCATCATTAGCTTCAAATTCGTTATATGACATCATGTATGCTGGCCTTTTGCCAAATACATTTTCCATTGCAATTGTTCCACCTCCAATAAGAGGTACTATACTAGCCCATTTCATTTAATACCTTTTGTAAAAATCTTGTTTGTCGTCCAGAATCGTCATAGTGTAATGGAATGCATGTAGCAACAAGTAATAATCCACCTTTTAATATAATATCTTTTGGTAAATCATATTCATCTAACTTGCGAACAAATAATTCTTTTACGTATTTATTATGTGGAACATCAGCAACAGCTGCATTATATCCATAATAACAGTCATGTGCTAACTTAGCCCAATCATAAATATCATCTCCTATTGTTCCAACCTTTCCTCCATAGTTTCCTCTTGGGTCAAGGAGTTTAAACTGGTCTGTCTGTTGGTTATATAATATATTAGCAAAGTGTAAATCACCATGCATTCCAGTAATTGGAGCTGTGTGTTTATGAACTTCATAAGCCCAATCTAATAATTTAATTTTAATACCTTTAGGAAAACCACCAATCCTAGATAGTCTTTCTTCTGTTTTGTCAATCCACATCTTTCTAGATAATCCTGAAAAACTATCAATGTTACCTACGTTTTGTATTCTATTATTAAAATACTTTAATTTAATTTGAAATATTCTATCCATTATATAATCCCAATGGGAATCAGGCATATTTTCATATAGCATTATATCACTTAATAATGTACCAGATTCATATGACATAATTAAATCAACTTTATGTGGTAATATTCTTGGTGTAAATAATGATTGCTCTGGAGTGAGTGTATCATACCAGGCTTTTTCATCTCTTAATGTTTTTATACTATGTTCATTATGATAGTCAGGACCTTTTCTTATTGTGCCAAGGTCTGCATCAAAATGTAAATTATTAAATGCGCGAGCTTTTGTATTTAAAAGAGCAGCACAGGTTTTAAAGTACCTAGGCAAATCACCAATGTCGTACCATAAATTAGTGGTTACATTATTGAACTCTCCATATATTTTTAGAGCGCCTGATATATCAGAATCAGTAGATTCACAAAATGCATCTCTAGCACGAACACCATCTTTAAAAGAATATAATCCAACTAATGCTGTACCATTTGGAATTGGTTTATCTGGTTTATTATAATAATCTAAACCATCCCACATACACCAATTTTTATGGTCATCTACAATTTTAGTTAAAAGAAAATCTGTACCTAATGGCATATCTTTTTCTAAAATAATTGCATCACCTAACCAAACAACAACTGGTTTACTTGGGTCTTTTAAAGCGTTCATACCAATCTTAATGGCATCCCTTGGTCCATCAAAACTTGGTTGATTAGCAAATTCTATATTTGGATGTTTTACCTCACAGTACTCTCGGATATCTGTAAACTTTCCATCAATAATAACCACTTCATCAACACTACCATTGACAGCCTCTATTATATAATCAAGGGTTGGTTTACCATTAACACGCACCATAATCTTTGACGTGTTGGAAGATAACGGTCTTAATCTTGTTGCTGCTCCGGCCGCGGGTATTACTAAATTGAATCTGTCCATTCTTTAAATTCCTCTAAGTTCATTGACTTATCATCTACATACCAAGTGGATGTATAAGGTTTGCCCCATATAAGTTCATCGTATGGAACATCATGTTCCTTTAACCAATTAATAGTAACATCACCTACGTCTTTTATAATTGCTTCTACATCACCATCATGTGTTAACATTCTTCTGGCTGTAAATAAAATAATTTTAAATCCCTTTTCCTTTAATCTTCTTATGCCTTTTATAACATCATGATTTGGAGTTGACATTCCAAATCTTTCAGCTGAGGGTATTAAATCCAACCTGGGAAATGAAATTGTATGGTCTATATCTATTACTACTGATTCTCTATTTTGTTTTTTAACTAAATCCATTATGTAAAAAAGTCCTCTAAGGAAATTTGGCCATCATCTTTTAATTCTTGTTTTGATTTATATACTATTCTTTTTTTCTTTTCAAAATAACTTATGGTTTGATTCATAACTTCTTTTGCACCCAATGCTGGTATATGATTTTCCATTACATAATTAAAATGTTCTTTTACATCTGTATTATAAACATTGTCTAGGAATGTATCATGGTCCCACTTATCTGTTTGTTTGCCAACCTTGGTTATATGTTCTAGCATTGGTGGTATTATATTAGAAGCATCAGTTTCTATTTTAAGAAATTCTATACCAGCATCTAAATATCTATTATAGGCACTTTCATCTTTTGAAATTCTATGTATTTGCTCTTTAGTATTTTCTAAATCATTTCTATCAGACCAAATAGCTATATCATGGTCAGAGAATGCTTTACCATTTTCAGCATTATTATATAGTCCATAGTCAATATCAAATATTGGAACTGTCCCTACAGCAATTATTTCCATTTGAGCGTATTCAAATCTATCACCATAGTTATGTCTTTCTTTTGGTAAAGCATAACCACTATATCCAAACATACTATTAGCTATAAGGTTCATACCCTCTTGATATTCATAAGGACCAAATGATTCCATTAGTTCTCTACCAGCATAATAAGTATATCCATTAAACTTTGCTTGATATTCTGTTCTATCTATAATATCAAACTTAGCTCCAATAGACCTTTCAATTCCATGAATCGCATAATGAAAATCTTTATCCATTTCCCAGAGGTCAATTAATCTACTTGGGTGTTTCATTGAAGTCCAACGACTTGCGTATATACAAGATTTATTTTTGTCCTTAAATGGTATTCTATATTCTTCATAGTCAGAAACCGTTATAGGTAATTTCATTCTTGCTATTCTTTCACCAAGCTTTTTATTGGTTAAAATACCAGCCATGTCCTGTGAGTAAGTGGTCTCTGTAGAGAAATTAAATATTATATCAGCAGCATTAGATATTGCTAGGTGAATTGGTATTCTGTCATAATTCATTCTTTTAATCTCATGCATCATACTAACCAATATAGGTTTCTTTATTTGTAGAACTAAATCATAATAGAAACTCTTAATGGTTTCTCTTTTATGCATGGGACTTGGATAACTATTTAATATTACAATATCATAGTTGTCATTTAATCTCTTTGCAACATCTAGCATCTCACTAGGTTTAAAAGAGATTGATTCTTTAATATGACCACCCGACCTAACAAAGCTTCTTTCAACTAAATTAAATATATCAATATTGTCTGGGTCATAGCGTTTCCACTCATAACCATATTTCTCAACGCCACATCCGTCTAAGCCTTTTCCAAATACTATTGCTATTTTCATTGTGCTGGGTTATAGTCAACCCAAATTACTTTAGGTTTAATTAAGTCAAAATGTTTTTCATATACATGGAGGTTTTGAACCTGCCAAATCATTGTTCCTACTTCTACACTTAAGTCATTTGCTAATTCATGTAATACATATTGTTGCCATGCATAATCATTTTTATATCCATACACAACGTCATTACTGCGCATTGACACTGAGCAATGTAATTTGTCATTACGAATATAATAAGCTACTGAATTGGTACATATAAAATCTGAACATCCATCCATATCATATTCATTCCAAATTTCTGGTCTATTATAAATCATCATAGCTCTTCTGGAATTAGGATTAGCTTTTAATTCTTTTAAACAATTCTCATATTGGTCATAATTATCTTGGTGCCAAATTAAATAACCATAATTAGAATGAATCCAACCTTCTGGAGATGCAGCATATTTCCATGCTTCTGGTGGATTCTTACCAAATCCATATATGTCATTAATGTTTAAAGACATAGATTGATACCAATCAATTTCTTTTTTAATGTATTCTATATTGGGTGTACCAAATATTGCAGGTTCATCTGCTTCAAAACTTGCGCCAATTAATTCAATACACTTAACACCTGTCTTATCTATTGTTTGACCATAATTGCCACCTTGTTTGGCGCCAATAAAATAGTCACGAACATCTGATACTTTATATGGTCTTACTAGCATTATATCTATCATCCATTTCTGGATGCTCCATTTGGTGTACCATTAAAATTAACATTTGAGTTGTAGCATGTGCTAAATGAGATTTACCAGATTCAGGGTCAATATCTTCACCTTCCCAAAATTTATTTAGGTGACGTTGAATAGAAGAATAAGTGCGAGCCCATTCTGTTTTGTCACCATCATCTCGCCAATTGTTCATACCATATTTTTCAGCACCAAACCGAAATACATCGGCTACTTCATAAAGAGGTTCAGGTGGAATTAGAGCCATAGGTGGCTTTTCTTTATCAAATTTCATATACTTATATTATAACATAGTTTTAGCGCAAAGTAAATAGACATCCACAACTTTATATCCAAATTTAAATTGGCTGTCCCCAGCCATTTCAAGTGTTAGTTTAGCAGTTGCACAGCCTATATGCTTATATGTAACTTCGTCATTTCCTTTTAAAATTTCATCGGTATCTTCATCAGATTTAATAAAATTAAAATGCGTAACCACTTTTTTTTCAATTGCATGAATCATTTGTGGACTAATTTCAAACCATTTAGAAGCAATTACTTTATTATCAAATCTTCTCCAATCAACATTATAGTCAGGCCAATATTTAGCTAGCTTTCCATCAGTTTCAAATGTAGTATCTTTTTTATCTACTAATCCCTCTTTAAGGAAATGCCATTCAAGAAATTCATAATCCATTCCCTTACGGCTATCATAATTTGTTGTTGGGTCTAACCATCTTTCATTTTGTTCTTTTACAAATTCTTCAGGAATTACAAAAGTTTTATTTGTAAATATTGAAAATGCTTGTGATAAAGCTTTTAATTTTTGATGGTCCTTTAAGGCAGCCGTATCAGTTATTAGAGTAGACAAATTCAATTGCTCTATCGGCCTCTTTATCAAAGGGTCTTGATTTATACCAGTTTCCATTCTCATAATCTATTTCCTTGCATAATGTGGTGATTTCCTGTGCGGTGATTGGATATTTTTTACGTATCGCGTTACCCGCAATTGAAACCATAATGGCATACATCTTTGCATACCAGCCTGTGTCAGTTATTTCATTGTATTCTTTAACTAACTTTTTATTAACAAATGGACAATCTCTATAATTATTCCATGTCACACTTGTATTTGTCATTGAATTTTTACGGTGAGCGAGTACTTGTGTTCTCATTTTTGGTGGTAGGTTATCCAATAAAGAACCAGACCTCTCCACATAATCATGTTTGCTTATGATTTCAAGTGGGTCCATATCAACACCGTTAAAATTATTGTATATAAAATTATATGCACCTTCATATTTCCCAGGGATATAATACATACGACTTAAATCTTTTGTTTGAGGGTCACCAACATCTCCTAACTCTTTATTGAGAGCATACCAAAAATGTTTAATTGAATTTTTTCCTATGGCTTTTGATAATGGAAAGACCATTCTAAATTTTGGTTTTTTATATGTAGATGATGCTGTGCTATAACATATATAGTTCCATTTACTATACTTTTCAATTATATCTTTTGTGAGGGTCTCGCCATGCCAATTACCTTCATCTATATCTACTGCACACCAACCAGCCCAACCTAAAACATTATCGTTTGCCCTTGTTGTTTTTTCTGTATATATGGCGGGTGATATTAAAGGAGCCGATTTTTTATCTTTACGAGGCTCTTGTGCTAAATCAAAAAACATTTTTTCAAAAGACATATAAGAGCTAAAGTTTAAACGCTTATGCGTCTTATTATCATATATTGATTTAAATATTGTAAGTGAATAATTCAAGTTACTTTCTCAATGTTTCCTTGTTTCCATCTTTTATATTCTGTTGAAAATTTAGTATGTTCATTAACAGTAAGGTCATGAACAGTTTTACCTTTATACCTTTGCAACCATAAGTCATAGGTATGTGTTTTAGAAAATATCCAGTCGTTCCAAGATTGTTTAGCCATAATTAATGTACCTTTGGTATTTCAGATGTTGGAATATCATCCCGACTTTTTAATATATGTTCAGTCATTACTTTAAATTCATCTTCAGACAACATGGCTTTATAAATTTTCATTGCTTGTGCCATCATTATTCCTGCAGCCATTAACGGCTCATGATTTATTGTTAATTTTTCATATTTTTCATATAACTCATCCATTATTTTACCTCATCTTTTCTAATAGTTTCAACTGCTCTACCATATTTTTCAATAGCATCTGGTGTCCACTTAGTATTAAACTTACCACTAATTTCAGTTCTAGCTTTATTTGCTTTCATTGCTTTTTTTAGTAGCTCTTTGTCATGTATCATTTTTTCTAATGCTGCCTCTTGTTCCTCAGTCCAAATTTCTTCTTGGACATTACCCTTATGGGATTGAGGTATAAGACCGTGATTACCTTCATGACTTGGATTTTTCCAACCTTCAGGTTTAACCATATCTGGAATTCCCAATGGATTTGGTCTTGTTTTATTTTCTCCAAGGTCCTTTGCCATGTTAGCTTTTAAAACTGTATCCCATGCTTTGTGTGGATTAACACCCATAGCATCTAAAGTTCCAATAGCCACAACACAAATATCAATAAGACCATCAACAAGTTCTTCAGAATCCTCATAAATAATTGCCTCACGTGTTTCTTCCATTTCCTCTTTAAGGAAATCATATCTAAATTTTATATACTTACGCAACATAAAAGGACTGGCATTTGCTATCCAATCACGTACGCCAAATTTGGTTTGCATTCTATTAATATCATTTACCCAATCTGCACTCATAAATTTCTCCTTTTGGTATATTATATCACAATTAGTATTGAATGTACATAGTTAAACGAAAAAAGATTCTAAAGAAATAGTCTTTTCACTTTTCCATCCAACTGCATCTAATACTGGTTCAATCGCACTAATAAATGTCTTTTCAAATTGGAGGTTATAATCTATATAATCCTCAAGCTGAAATTGCTTTGGTAAAAAATCAATAAATGAAATGACATTCTCTTTTATAGGATTTGGCATAACAAGGTATGTGAATTTAACCTTATCGCCACCATGTATTTTTTCTATTTTATTATTTAGTTTTTTATCTCTAATTAATTCATTATGTAATATTGCTCCCCTCACATGAATAGGTGTACCCTTTTTATATATAGATTCTTTGTCTATCCATTTGCGAATATTCTGGACGGACCGAGGAAAACTAACTTCCTCAGCTGCCGCTTGAGAGAATACTTTCTTAAAATTTTGTATATCGGCTTGGACTGTTATCTCATCAGTCTCAATAATTCTTTTAAACATATCTTTTAATGCTTCCCTGCATATTGCTGGAGTACTTGATTTAATAGCTTCAATACCCATAATTTTTAAATGTGGATTTGTATAACGAACTCCTTCATTGTCATATACGTTTAATATGTATCTTTTCTTTGCTGTCCATATACCTCTATTAGCAATTACTTCTCGTCCCATAACCATTTTATTTTCATAACCACCAAGTGAAATATATAGCTCATTAAAAGCTTCTTTAAGAGCGTCTTCTATTGCGGTGGAACATAATTTATCTAAAAAGTTAATAGGGTTTGCTGGTTTAAAACGTTTAATAAATTCATCAAGGGTGACATACACTGAATCAGTATCAATAGCAATCACATAGTCTTTGTCAGTTTTTAAAGTCTTATTAAGATATTCATTCAAATATTTCTCTGCCCATTTGATAGTTGCTTGGCCAGTAAGAGTAATGGCTTCAGCAATTCTCATATCAAAATACCTAAACCATTTATTACCTATAGCGCCATATAAACTATTAAGAAGAATCTTAAGAGCCATTTGCTGATTTTTAGCTAAGGCAATACGCTTTTCAATATCATATTGCTCTGACTTACTGCCGGACAATTCTAATTCTTGTTCAGCTTTAATTTGTTTTTGTTTGAATTTAACCCGTTCATCATAGATTTTTTGGATTACTTGTGGGAATACACCACGCTTTTTACAATCAAAGCGGGTACCATTAACAGCTAATCCTGTATAGTAATGTGTATTTTTAATTTTATTATTAAGAACAGATTCAACATTAGTACCAGGCTCATCATCAAGTAATATAGTCTCAGGTGACATATTGTATTGCATAATAATTGATGGGTATAGAGAGTTCAAGTCAAATGAACATACCCAATCATGCATTCCCACTTGAGGTTCTTTAACATAACCACCAGGATATGCACTTTTAAATGATTCCTCATTTTGTGGTATTGTTATTTTATATTCATATAGATGTCTATAAATTAATGAATCCCAAATAGCAACAGTCCCTAGAACTGAATCATAATTGACACCACCTTTATATGCCATTGTCAAACATAAAGTAATAAGTCCAAGCTTATCTTCCATACGGTCTATAAGCTCAACGTCTTTTATATTATAATCAATAAACTTTTGATAGTCATTTGTATATAATTCATTTAAATTAGAAGCCTCACCGAAGTCAAGTTTCTTTTCACCAAGAACTATATTAGCAATATGGTCTAACTTATAAGATTCTTGTGGACCATGTTGATAACTAAACTTTTTAAAGATAGGCATATAGTCAAGAATAGTAATACCTTTTAATTCATATCTAGTACGGACTTGCCCGTAGCCTGTATTGATTTCTCTTTTGTCTATCATTCTCCAAGGAGATAACAATTTCTCTTTATTCCCACCATTGACTTTTGCTATTCTATTAACTAAGTACGGGATATCAAAAAATTCTATATTCCAACCAGTAAGAACATCAGGGGAAGTATGATTCATATGAAATACAAACTTGTGGAGTAATTCTCTCTCGTTCTGACATTTAATATATCTTACCTCATGAGTTTGCATAAGGGATTTACTCTTGTCATAATCGCCACAACCAAATGTATAATAGACATCATCTATATTGTTTTTCATTGTGATGGCTGTAACTTCTTGGTCAGCTATATCTGGGTCAGGGAAACCCTCTCCATATTTTACTTCAATATCAAGTGAAGTAACATTAATAATATTTCTATCCCATTCTATATTCCCAGGGAATTTCTCATTAAGAAATTGCGCAACAAAATTAGTATTGCCATACACTTTAAAGTTAGGAACATCTTTATATTGTTTTATAAAATCAGTAGACTCACTCATACTTCCAAACACAACTGGTTCTACTGGTGTGCCATCAAGTGCAGTCCAGCTGACTAGAGTCAGTGTTTTATCTTCTTTGCTTGGGACGAATAGGGTTGGTGCAAATGGAACAGTATAGCTTACTTTTTTACCATTCTTATAACCAGTATATTTGATTACTTTTCCGTGACGAAAAGCGTTAGTGTAAAAAGTATTATTCATGGTACCATTATACCATAAATCGCATTAAAAGTAAATAGATTTATGTAAATATTTCTGCTTGTGTTGGTTCTATTAATTTGATTTTGCCTTTAATCATATCTTCATATTTTGTTTGGAGGCCTGCTTCAGGCTCGCATATAAACATAATATGTTCTTCTTTAATAACTAATTCGTCCATTTCACAATAAGACAAATAAGGCATAAAACTTATTCTGCCAGTACCTCCTGGTTCAGGGATTAATATTACTGGGTCTGTTACAACTGTTTGTTTTTCATTTATATCTTTAATACCAACTAGTATTTCCTCACCCGACGTGAGCCGGATTAATCTAATTAAATCATTCATAATTTACCTGTGTTGTTTTGATTTGTAATCTTTGATTGCCGTTTTAATTGAATCTTCAGCTAAGACTGAGCAATGGATTTTGACTGGAGGTAAGTTGAGTTGTTCAACCACCTCTGTATTTTTTATTTGTGTTGCTTCATCAAGGGTCATACCTTTAAGCATTTCTGTTATAATAGAAGAAGATGCTATTGCAGAACCACAGCCATAACATTTAAATACTGCATCCTGTATAATATCTTTCTCTACTTTAATTTGTAGCTTCATAACATCACCACAAGAAGGAGCACCTACCATACCAGTTCCAACATTTTTATCATTAATATCCATCTTACCCACGTTGCGTGGATTGTTATAATGGTCTAAAACTGCGCCTGAATATGCCATAGTGCTCCTTAGTATTTATTTACCCAAGCAATAGCTTTTTAGCGTGCTTAGGTAGGTCACCTAAATTGATAGTTTGAGGCTTGTCCTCTTCTGGAATATCATTCTCCAAAACAACAACAAGCAATCCATCTATAATGTCAGCTCCAACAACCTTAATTGTGTCGCTTAAAGTAAATGAACGCTCAAACGCCCTTTGAGAAATACCACGATGTGTGTAATCTCTCTTATCTGAATCGCTATGTCTGCGACCAGATATAGTTAAAACCCCTTTTTCAAGAGTTAAGTCAATGTCTTCTTTCTTAAATCCTGCAACAGCGATTTCAATTAAAAAGTGACCGTCATCTCTTTTAACAACATTGTAAGGTGGATACCCTACGCCTCTGGCGGTGTTTACATTTGTTTCCGCTAGTGTGTTAAAGAGTGAATCAAATCCCAGGAATGTATCCCTCGGGAAGTTAGTAAATGCTAAGTTTGTCATAATGACCTCCTATATATAGCAAGGTTATAAAATGTGGCTTCATGCCACGGTTAATGACAGCCCTTTCGGCACTGTCAAATCTATTTATAATAATATTATATCACAGTTTAAGGTATTTGTAAACAGTTTTTAATAAATTTTTATCCTCTCAAATCAGTTCCTTCAAGCTGTACTGGTACCTCAACCTCTATTACAAGATGGTCTTTATATATACTGTTTAATCCTAAAGCCTCTTCATTAAAACGAATTAAATTCTTAAGAGCTGCTGGTGTAATAAGTTCTATAAGCGTATTTACCTGTGCGTTACCATCCTCACCAATCTTCCATTCATAGTTACCAACTTTCTTTTGAATAGCGGCTACTGCGTCTGGGTCTAAGGTCATTTGATGTAAAGCATTCCTTAAAGCAAATGTATTTTGATTTCCTTTATTTACCCATAAAGCTTTTTGCATACCATCTCTAAATGATTTAACAAGCTTATAAGCATCATAAAATTCTCCAGATGGTGGTGCATCCCAACGTTCTTCAAATAAAATTTCTAATTGGAACCCTGGATGATTAGGGTCATCGGTATGACTTCCATCTGCTTGGAGTATACCATGATGGAACCATATCTCTGCATTCTCATCGGTCTCAACATGCTTTTTATAAGCGGCTGGGTTCTCTCTTGTTCCATTAAGCTCACCACGTTTAAATGCTAATCTCCTTTCAGAGTTTGACATTCCATTAACCCATGTCACATGCTCATTAAAGCAAGCAATATAATAATCCATTGATGTTGACTTATTACCACAAATTAATAATGCCATAGCCCAAGCTTCTGGTACTTTACCAGAACCTCCAGAAAATTTAGGATAATCCATATTCTCACCAATACGTTTGGCTGCTATAATATTTAGATTCATAAGACCAATAGAGTCATACTCTCTATAATCATAATCAACCTCTTCTTGTAAGAAGCTAACTCCATTGCCGCCATGACTTACCATAACGACTTTATCAGATACTCTTAAACTATTATGGAATTCATTAAAGCCAGGAATATCTCTTGCTCCTGGTATATGTTTAAGATGTATCTTTTCACCTAAGAAAGGTTCAAGTTGTGTAGCCACAATTTGTGCCCATTGGCTCGTGCCTGAGCCAGGTTTTTGTGGTACAACAAATAAATAATCTGCAAAAATAGATGTTGTGAATGCCATAAGGCGAAGTGTTAGTAATTTTTTCATGCATACTCCAGTTTGTTTTTCTTTATAGACAGTGTTGCCAAAGCTATAATAGTTATAATTAAAATAATAAATATTGGTCTAGTCATAAGTTTATCTATAGTATATAGAGTAGTCATCTGAATAGTCAATGCTTCTACCTTCGCGGCTAAGATGAATGCCATCAATAAAGCCGGTCTACTATATTTATATGCTTTACAAAAGACTCCAAGAGCCGAGCATAATATTAATATAGCATAGTCCTCCCACCCTCCAGTGTATTGAGCACAAGCCCAAGTGATAAACACTACAAGGATTGGAAAATAATATTTATATGGCCAAGAAGATATCTTTGAAATGTATCTATTAAACACAATGCATAATATACCTACTAAAACCGTAGCCCACATAAATCCAAATGTGAGACTAT
>Ga0066373_10000077_pt1 | contig 15129 bp, 12 predicted proteins | sample Knorr_S15_td_O2m_FD_71216 | JGI IMG/M metagenome (GOLD analysis project Ga0066373, IMG submission 71216) | Marine microbial communities from Southern Atlantic Ocean transect - Knorr_S15_td_O2min_ad_340m_LV | ecosystem: Environmental > Aquatic > Marine > Oceanic | place: Southern Atlantic ocean... | reverse complement strand
GGATAGTGATATAGGATTTCTCACGATTACCGGGGGCAGCAAGGCAAGGTCCGCTCCAACCGGAGCGCTTTCTTCCGACATAAAACGGGCGTTGGACACGAATACGGTTGTCGGCACACTCTATATGGTTCCGAATCAGCCACTTGTTTTTGTGAATGATAATGGACTGCAGCGTACCGAAGACGCAATCATAGCTTATACCTGGGACAAATTTTTCCGCAGTGGCGATGACAAGTGGCCGCTTCGCCTTCCTATGACAAAAGCTGCAGTGCGCGCCATGGATACCATTACTTCTTTGATGGCCAGTGAACAAGGCGGTGATATTGAGGTCGACCAATTTGTTGTTGCTGGCGGCTCCAAACGTGGCTGGACAACCTGGACTACCGCTATCGTTGACGAACGTGTAGTAGCTATTATGCCGATAGTAATAGATTTGCTAAATGTAGGTGAATCGTTCAAGCATCATTTTTCAGTTTATGGTGCTTATTCATTAGCCGTCATCGACTATATAACCAGTGGTAACGTTAACTGGATAGGTACTTCCGAGTGGGATGAATTAATGGATCTTGTGGAACCCTATGAGTATAGGGACAGGCTCGAGCTCCCGAAATTCTTGTTAAACTCAACAGGAGATGAATTTTTCCTACCCGATTCATGGCAATTTTATTGGAATGATCTCATAGGAGAGAAGCACGTCCGATATGTGCCCAACTCAGATCACAGTATGGATGATACAGACGTCTTGGATAGTGTAGATGCTTGGTACCATGCCATTGTTCACAATGTAAAAATGCCTAGGTATTCTTGGGACGTAGATGATGATGGGCTTATAACCGTTTTTTCACTGGATAAGCCTTCGCAGGTATTACTGTGGCAAGCCCATAATCCGGAAAGCCGGAACTTTACGCAGGCTATACTGGGCAGGGCTTACAAAAGCACTCCTTTAAGTGAAATAGAAGCTGGTGTTTATCAGATCAAATTAGACGCACCAGAGCAGGGGTACACGGCTTATTACGTGGAAATGCACTATCCAAGTGGAATTTCTGAACCATTTAAGTTTAGTACAGGTGTCAAAGTAGTGCCAGATGTCACTGATTATGAATGGCAATTTACTCCAGACAGTTCGCGCAGGTAATCTAGTCGGTTGATTTGGAAGAAAGGACGAATATATCCAGGAATCAAAATGGTTCGATTTTCATTCCCCGCAATATCCATTAAAATTACAGCATGAAACTACCCTTTTTATTTTTTCTATTGCTTCTCTCTTCTGCTCCGCTTATTGCCCAGGAACAGACTTTCGATGAATGGCGAGAGGAATTGCGTGCTGAAGCACTCTCTCTCGGTATCAGTCAAGAAACCTTGTTGGCTATTGACGGCCTCGAAGCCCCGCTTGAGCGGGTGCTGGAACTTGATAATGCCCAGCCCGAATTTGTTCAGACGTTTACGCGTTACCTGAGTCTTAGAATTACTCCATCACAGATTAATCGGGGCCAGGCATTGTTAAACCAGTACGCGGTGCTTTTGGAGGAAGTGCGACAACGCTATGGCGTCCAGCCACATTATTTGGTGTCCTTCTGGGCTATTGAAAGCAATTACGGCCGTGCCACAGGGGGTTTCTCCGTGTTACAAGCTCTCGCAACACTTGCTTACGATCCGCGGCGGGCTGATTTTTTCAGGAAAGAACTGTTAGCTGCTTTACAAATTATCGATGGCGGTCACATAGCTGTAGAGAATATGAGTGGTTCTTGGGCTGGAGCCATGGGACAACTGCAGTTCCTGCCGTCGATTTTTGCGCGTTATGGTATAGACGGTGATGGAGATGGCAAGATAGATATCTGGAATAGTTTGCCAGACATTTTCCATTCGGCAGCTAACTTTTTGTCCCAATCTGGTTGGCAAGGGGACGAACGCTGGGGCAGGGAAGTAATGCTTCCAGCAGATTTCGATTTCAGCCTTACTGGAACGAGAACTCGAAAGTCCCTGCAGGACTGGAGTGATCTAGGGATTAGCCAAATGGATGGTTCTCCCATCCCCATTGCTGATATGCAGGCGTCGGTGGTCTTACCCGCTGGAGCAGTTGGCCCTGCTTTCCTGACTTATGCCAATTTCAGGGCAACCATGATTTATAACCCTTCTACATTCTACGCATTAACGGTAGGACATTTAGCGGATCGCTACACCGGGGGAGCAATGATCCAACGGATGCCAGCTAATGAGCAGGCAATGAGCGTAGCTGATGTGCAGGTTTTACAAGAATTACTGAATGCAGCTGGATTCGATTCAGGTGAGCCGGATGGTCGAGTCGGCAGTCGAACCCGCGCTGCAATACGTGCGTATCAGCAATCCCAAGATCTGCCCATGGATGGGTATGCTTCACTACAATTGCTGGAAGCTCTGCGCAATCCTTGAAAATGTGATATTTGTCATTGAATTGGCAATTTGGCTGATTTATGCTTCGCGCGAATTTTAATGTCCTGATTCTGAAGTATCATTTTCAATTGACTCTGCATTAGGCAACTAATCAAAGCGATGAGTCCTGAAAGCATGTCATCAGATTACAGCCTAGCCTTAGTGCGCTATCGCCGCATGGCAATGATTACTATTGCTGCTGTCTATTTTCTGATTTTAGTGGGCGCGAGTGTCCGAGCGTCGGGTGCTGGTATGGGATGTCCAGACTGGCCCACTTGTTTTGGACAATGGATACCACCAACCAGTGAGGCGCAGTTACCAAGTAATTACAACGAAATCTACGCTGAATTGGGCTATGCCAACACAAGCTTCAACGTTGTGAAAACATGGACGGAATATGCGAATCGGTTAATCGGCGTAAGTATTGGCATATTAATATTTATAACCGTATTGATCTCCTGGCCTCTCAGAAATTATAACAGCGCTATTTTTAAGGCATCGGGAGCAGCCTTTCTCATGGTTGGATTTCAGGGTTGGCTCGGAGCACGTGTTGTCGCATCGAACCTCCAACCGGGCATGATCACGCTTCACATGCTGATGGCCTTGGCTATTCTGGGTACTTTGTTATTCGCTTTAGCTCAATCGCGTCGGGGTATAATGGCTGCGCAATCTGTTAGCCAGATCGATACCCGATTCGAGAAATGGTTATACCTGGTTCTTTGCCTAACTGTGGTGCAGATAGCGATTGGATCCCAGGTTAGGGAAATGACCGACTTCATTCGGGAAGCCCAAGGAGAAGAACTCCGTTCCATCTGGGTAGAATATATGCCCTGGTTCTTTTATGTGCATAGAACCTTCTCTGCAGTGGTATTGTTCGCTAATCTCTGGTTGTTTCGATTGTTGTACTTGTCTTTAGGGTGGTCACATACCCTTACCCGTCTCACCCTAGCAATGATTATAGTTATTGGGTTATCGATAGCCTCTGGGGCGACGCTTGGGCATTTTGGCATGCCTGCTTTCGTGCAACCGACACACTTGTTAGCTGCCTCAATGTTGTTTGGCTTGCAATTCCTGATTTGGATGAGCTATCGCCATTCGCGGTTCAGCTCATTCCAAAACCCTATCATGGACTCAATGGGTTCGGACGCATCTGAAAGTGAACAACCAGTGGTTTAGTTCCCTGACCGCCCTCTTTTAACCATGGTGTGCGATCCCCGCTTGGTACCCATATACCACGGCCTTCCCAGCCGGCTTCCGGATTGTCTATACGGCCTTCAAATCCTTTAGTGTAGAACCCGAGAGGATAAGGTACCCGGAGGGTTTGGAATTCACCGTCCACTAATGCATGTACACCGTCGAACAAGTTACCAGTAACAATCGGTATGTCTTCACCAAGCCCCAAGCTGTCATGTTGATCCACCCAGGTATAATAACTGGACTCTACGCTGTCTTCGGGTAAATCACGAAAGCCTGGACCGGGGAGGGGATGGAACGTCCATCCTTCAGGGCAGTGGTCGCCGGTAGCATTTGGCCCATTTAATGGTCCTTGGCACTTACGACGGTCAAACTCACCAAGATGTCCACTACCCAATGATACCCAGACAACACCATTTTTATCGATATCAGCTCCTCGGGAGCCAAATCCTGGAAGGGGCACATTGTACCTCTCACCGAGGCCAGTAGCTGGATCGTAGCGGACAACAGCTCCAGGATAACCAAACGCATTGGATCCCCATATTGATCCATCTGCAGGGTTAGGCATGACTGCATAAAATCCTGCATTTACTCGTAAGTCTTTAGAAGTGTCCTGCTCTTCACCTGGCTCAACCCATTCATCTACCTGGCCATTGCCGTTGGTATCCAATATTAAAGGTGACCAGCCCTGAGCAGAGGCAGCGTCGCCGGTTTCAAGAAACTCGCGCGTATTTAGCCAACCAACAACTGCGCCGCCACCACTGGTCCACAATGTATTTTCTTCATCATAGGCAAACTGTAAATGGTGTGTGCTGAAACAGGTATCTATGAATGTGTATTGTTCAGTATTGGGGTCGTACATTGACAACTGCCTGCCAGCTCTTTGAGTTGGAAATAACATAGCAGAAGGATGCTCCGAACCTTCTTTGCAAAAGTCAGGATTTTCCGGTCCTCGAATACGTGCCGTATACCAAACTCGACCATCTTGATCTAGCATTGGGTTATGGGCGTTGGCTTTGCTATCCCAGATAGCTTCATCCCCCCAATAGGGGGAAGGCGCTGTTGGGGGTGTGGAAAGTGAGGTCGGGGTATCAGGGTCTCGCACCGGGGCATTAATCACCCAGGACGTATTAGTGACCGGATCCAGCACGGGGAATTCATCCGTGCTCAGTTCAGGCGCCCCATATAGCGGCCCATAACCATTGACGGTCGGATTGCGGCGATCCGTGCCGGATAGATCATGCATGTAGGCCTTCGGATTAGACCAATCTCGTACTGTAACTACTACATTTTGTTCTAAATCTGCGGGCCGTTTTGGTTTTACAAACGGTAATTCGCCATTGGCTATGCGTTGGGTCCATTCACCTAGGTATTTGAACGGTATGCCGTCGAGTCTTCCAGCTAATTGCGCAAACATACCTCTCCCGGCTTGACCTGAACTCACCCGGCGCATCCATGCTTCTTCATGAGTCTCGAAATCTCCCAAAGCCTCAGGTATGGTGCGCGTCGATTCCTGCCCTAGCTGGTGGCAGCCAATACATCCCATATTTTTCATCCAGGTTAAATAAGCATTTAAGCCACCCTGAACGTTAACGAGTTCGTCCTCAGTAGGTAGGTCCATCATGGAGTACCAGTACGCTGCTGGGTACACTTTTGCAGCTACGGCATCGTTTTCAGCGATAACAGCTTCGAGATTTACCGTTTGCCCTGGTCTGATGGCGAGTTTGGGCGAATCCGCTAGTCCATAACCGCGAGTCCACACCTGGTATTCAGCGTCAGGAAGATTGGGGATCAGGTATTGTCCATCGTCATTGGTGACTACAATTCGGGCAAAAAAGGTGTCGAACTCTCCGGTTTCTGCGATGACCCAAACACCAGCTTCTGAACCAGCACTGCTCGTCACTGCGCCGCTAATGGCATCCATGGATGCTACCGCTATAGCGGTGCTTGTTCCTGAGTCAGGGTTGCTCTCAGGAGTTATGACGGATGAGTTTTCCTCTGTGCATCCAATGAGCAGCAATAAAGAAAAAGTGTATACACAAGGTTTAACAGAGTTTAATTTCATAAGCCTGTTCCCGCAGTGAAAGTTGCAATGCACCTCATACTTCTGGTCAAGCAATAAAGCCTAATAGCTTACAGGGTTTTCACTTACTTTAAAGGTCGTAGCATTAAAACTACGATCTGTATGGCTTTGTAAAGTTCTATCAACGCATGGTCCGGCGATTGGTGATATCATTTCAGTTGTAGTTTCTAGATAAAGATAGGCATTACAATAAGTTAAGAGGTACTTTTTAGGAGGTCATATCTCAACAAACAAAGAATTTGACATTATCGTTTATGGTGCTACTAGTTTCGTCGGCAGGATTCTCTGTCACTATCTTGTGAACGAATATACGGAACCCAATTGTTCTTGGGCAATGGCTGCTAGATCTAAATCAAAGCTAGACAGCCTGAAGGATGAGCTGGGAAACAAAGCGCAAAATGTTCCCATTTTAACTGCTGACTCCCTTGACCAAGAATCTCTACAAGTTCTGTGTAACAGTGCCGAGGTTATTATTTCCACCGTGGGTCCTTATGCGCTGTATGGTGAACTGTTAGTCAAACTGTGTGCACTTTCAGGCACTGATTATTGTGATCTGACTGGTGAAGCTCAATGGATCAAGCGCATGGTTGGACGCTATGAAGATGAGGCCAGAGCCAGTGGTGCCCGTATAGTTCATTGTTGCGGGTTTGATTCCATTCCCTCGGATTTGGGGGTTAAGTTTTTGCAGGACCTCGCCCAGGAACATTTCGGAGCTTATTGCAAGCATGTGAAGATGCGTGTGAAAGGGACGAAGGGTGGGGCTTCAGGAGGAACAATTGCCAGTGCTATTAATCTTTTCCAAGAAGCAGCCAAGGATTCTGCGTTGCGACAAGAATTGAAAGACCCTTACTCCATTTGTCCAGAAGGTCATCATTTTAAGGCTCGACAAAAAACAATTGCAGTGGAATATGATGAAGACTTTAATTCCTGGACTGGACCATTCTTAATGGCTGCCATTAACCAGCGGGTTGTTTTGCGTACTAATGCTCTCTTAAGTCCTAGTTATGATGCTGATTTCACCTATGATGAGGGAACGCTTACCGGAGATGGACGAGGAGGCGAAAAACGTGCCAAGCGATTATCTACAGTGACGAGGATTGGAATGATTTGTCTCGCACTACCCCCTGTTCGGTGGCTTGCAACTCGGTTCTTCTTACCAAAGCCTGGAGAGGGACCAAGCCCCGAACAACAAGAGAAAGGATTCTTTGATCTTCGTTTTTTCGGGAGCAATGACCAAGGTGGGAACATAATAGTAAAAGTTACCGGTGACAAGGATCCCGGTTATGGGGCAACCGCTAAGATGTTAGCGCAAGCAGGCATCAGTTTGTGCCGCGATGCAGATGCGGGCCAATTGCCCGGAGGATTCTGGACCCCGGCTTCTATTTTTGGTGCTCGCCTGTTTGAAAGATTGCAGGCACACGCTGGCATGACATTTGAGGTACTGTCAGTGTCAAATCCTCGGTCACTACACAATAATGTGACGGATATAGATTAATTGATCTTTGGGACTTTCTCACCCGCCGAACAAAGTAATATCAAATACCCGCGCCAGGATGAGTATCCCGCTCAAGCCAGTGAATATGGCCAAGCTAATGCAAGAGAAATATTTTGCAAAGTTTGATGGATAGAATGCCTTGTCTTCTTTTGGAATGATGGTTAGGCAAAAATATACATTAAAAAAGTAAATGACCGGGGCAACGAAGTAAGCTAACGCGGATGCAACCAGTACGAGGTATACAGGCCTGGGTATGCCTATAATTATAAGGAGCGCGGTGACAAGAGAGAAGATCATAGTGGCGCGATAGATGTTGTATTCCGAATACCACTTTGTCCTGTGCTCGCTCCCCAGATCATCCTTGTCTAATCCTTGCAGACTGGCGGTAGCAGGGAAAATATTGCGACAACAAGCTCCGATTATCCGTGGCCAGCCATCAAAATAATTAAATGCAGTCGAAAACGTCGCAGCGAAAGCTCCAATTAAAAATATAATCATTAGCCCGTTGCCAACGCTTTCGGTAAATATTCGAGCGATATCACCAATCACATCTTGTCCTTCTACCGAACTGGGATACATCCAAATGGCAGCGAGGATTAGGAATATACAGGCGATTATAAATGACACTATATGGCCGAGTCGAAAGTCCCACAGGCCGATGGTGAACCATCGTTGACAATACAATTGCGTATGTGGTGAAAGTCTAGAAGTGTGTATGGTTAGATGTTCTTTTTTAGGCGCAAAAGGATCGAAGCGCTGGGCGAGACCCATCTCTTCCAATGTATGCCTTATTCTTCCCATTCCCACTTTCTTTGCCTTACCCCATTCCGATGCCTGAAGAGAGACATCAATACCGGTAGGTAGGAGGCCAAGAAATCCAGCGATAATTAACCATGATCCCGAGGGCATATCGAACGTCACAAAGTACTGGGCTACAGATAAGGGTGGAGGATCAACGAAAAATACATAGACAGTGGTAAGAAAGAGAAATCCAGCGGCCATCTTGGCAACCCGCTCCACGATTTTATAGCTGCCACGTAATAAGATGAAAACTGAAAAAACCCCCAATAGAACTGCAAACCATTCTATTGCTATTTCAAAGCCTAGTGACTCGCTGAATAGATAGCTGAATAGGAAATAGAGCACCGCAGCGGCAGCTATCAAACGACCGGCTTGACCGATTACACACTGCAATAAAGTGGTCGCCATCACGTACCATAGCGGCCATTTTTTCCATTGGGTACCGTAGGCTTCAATTAAACTTTTACCAGTGGCATTGGTAAATCGAAAAGCCATTTCGAAACCGTAGTATTTGAAAATGTACGCAACTGGAATACACCACATTAGTGCATAGGCGAAACGACCTCCTGCAGTGGGAGCGGTAATGATATGGCTGGTACCGATACCTGTCATCATCAGAATAATGCCGGGACCGAAATGACCTATCATTTTTGAAAAAGACATATCGGGCAATTCGAGAGAAGATAAGGTTTTCTCTCCATCCTGAAGCGCTTGTGTATCGCCGGAGTTATTTTCGTTATCAGTAGTTACTTCATCCACTTTTACGCTCCTCCAATGAATTGCCTAGATGTTGTAGGCTCGGATAAGTTGTGATCTATTCTTTACGCAAGGCCTAGTTTCTCAGCTAGCCCTATTCGTTGTAGCTTTCCGGTAGGTCCTTTGGGTATCTCTTCCAGGATGACTACTTTTTTAGGAACCTTAAAGTCCGCCAGGCGCGTTGCGGCATAGTCTCGCAACCCGGTTTCATCGAGCTCCGCTCCAGCTTCTAATACAATGGCAGCAGCAACATCTTCACCGAGTTTTGTATGTGGAATAGCAAAAGTCACGACCTGGGCAACGCTCTGATGATCGAGTAATACTTCGTCTACTTCTCGGGGCGAAATTTTCTCACCACCGCGATTTATAATTTCTTTAAGACGGCCGGTCAGCGTTAAATAGCCTTTTTTATCTATGTGGCCTTGATCGCCTGTGCGAAACCACCCATTTGAGAATGCGGAGGCGTTAGCTTCTTCATTATTGAGATAGCCCGACGTTACATTTTCTCCTTGGATCACTACTTCGCCGATATCTCCGGCTGATAAAAGCCCACCTTCTTGATCCATTATTGAAACTTTAGGTCCAGCGGCTAATCCGACTGAGCCGGGTCTTTGGGATCCTCGGGGTAATGGGTTGCATGCCATTTGGTGTGCCGCCTCTGTCATTCCGTAAGCTTCGATTACGGGAGCATCAAAAGTTTCTTCTAGGTCCTGCATTACCTGCGGTGGCAGGGAAGCCGAAGAAGAGCGGAGCAAACGCAGTTTTACGCTGTCTATTATGTGCTTATTACGCTGTGCTCGAGAAAGAATGGCCTGGTGCATGGTAGGAACACCGGTATACCAAGTGGGTCTAATTTCTTCCAACCAGACAAAAAACTTTAAGGCATTGAAACCAGATGTGCAGTTAACGCAAGCACCAGCGTGTATCGAGCCCAATACGGCAGCAATGAGGCCATGGATGTGAAACAGAGGCATAATATTCAGGCAATAATCCGTTGATGTAAGTTCTAGAGACAGTGAGACATTGCGTGCTGACGCACAGACATTCTGCTGGCTTAAGGGCACAAGTTTGGGTCTCGAAGTGGTGCCTGAGGTATGCAGAACCAGCGCAATATCGGAAGACTCGGCAAGACCAGGTTTTAGTAAATCAGGGCTAATCGATTCACCGATTAATTCAAATTTACCAGCTGGGTCAGTCTGCTCGTGCTTCAGGACTAGTAAGGTTATGCCCAATTTCTCTGCACTTGCTGCAGCTGGCGAGTCAGTACCCTCTTCAACGACCAAAAGTTTGGGCTGTAAATCTTCCAAGTAAAAGTCAAATTCTTCGCCGCGATAGGCTGGGTTTAGAGGCGCGGTAGTAGCAGCCGCTCCAATACAAATAAACGCACTCGCCATTTCTGGTCCATTCGGCAATACGATAGCTACAGTGTCATTGCGACCTACACCCAAGGTATTTAGGCGGTTTGCCGTATAATCCACTTGAGCGCGCAACTGCTCATACGTGAGTGATTGTCTGTCAGGCGCCGCGAGTGCGGCATCTTTTGCCTTACCGCAGTTGACTAATTCTCCCAGTGTATTCATCTTATTTTCCGGTACAAAGCGCGCAGTGTGCAAAATCAGGAGATAGTAAGTCAAGACTGTAAGCATCAGATTTCTCTTTAATCTAAGCCTTTATCTAACTCGATGCTGACTTTAAACATTTCTAGGTAGTTTCACCAATTCATTTCGACTCGTAGTGCAGTAAGCATTGAGCTAGACTTATTTAGCACTCGATAAAGCGAATTTTGCTAAAAAATTAGGAAATACAAGTGATGCGGATATGTATTTACGGCGCCGGTGCCATTGGAGGCTATCTTGGTGCCATGCTTTCCAAAACTGAAAATGAAGTTAACTTGATTGCCCGGGGACCACATTTGCAGGCCATGCAGGAGCGAGGCTTAAGGGTGCTCACGGGAGAAAGTGAAAGTCTGTACCATCTCCATTGTACAGATAGACCTGAAAGCCTGCCTCCACAAGACTACGTTATCGTCACCCTTAAAGCCCACTCTGTCCCTAGAATCGTGCCACAGATTAAAAGTCTTCTTGCTCCCCAAGGAGCTGTGGTCACAGCTGTCAATGGCATTCCCTGGTGGTATTTCTACGGAGTGAAAGGAGCATTCGAAAATAAGCGCCTCCACTCTGTGGATCCAGATGATAGCCAGTGGTCGCAATTAGGGCCCGAGCGTGCCATTGGATGTGTTGTGTACCCGGCCAGCGATTTGATAGAGCCAGGTGTCATCCGGCATTTGGAAGGAAACAGGTTCACCTTGGGCGAACCCAGCGGAGAAAAAACTGAACGAGTAGTGGCATTAAGTCAGACATTTATCGAAGCTGGATTAAAGGCACCAGTTAGGCCCAGGATTAGAGATGATATATGGATAAAGCTATGGGGAAATTTGTGTTTTAACCCTATAAGCGTGCTAACTAACGCTACCCTTGATGTAATAGCCACAGAGTCAGGAACCAGAAATATCGCCCGAGGCATGATGGGGGAAGCGCAACAGATCGCTGAAACCCTGGGTGTGAGATTTTCCGTTGATATTGAGAAGCGCATTGACGGGGCAGCTAAAGTGGGAGCCCATAAAACATCGATGTTGCAGGATCTTGAACAGGGGCGTCCTATGGAAATAGATGCTCTTCTAACCGTGATTCAGGAATTGGGTAAAATGACGGCAATACAAACTCCTAACATTGATACTATCCTAGCACTTGTAATTCAGAGAGCTGAGCAGGCAGGTTGTTATAACTAACGAGAAGCATTTATGAGTAAATGGATCAGATTTAGACGTCAAAACTCACAATTAAACGAGTTTGGGAGATTAGTTGATGAAGTTGACTTTGACGAGCAACGAGTCAAAGTTTGTGTTGGGGACCTATTTGATAACAACGAGTCCACAGACGAAATATTAAAAGTAAAGGACTTGAATCTACTCACCCCCTGTTGGCCTGGCAAAATGTTTGGTCTATGGAAAAATGTTGGAAGCGCGATAGAAAGTCAAGGATTGACGATTCCCGAAGAACCTCTTTTTTTCCTTAAGACCAATAATTGCTATCTACCTCATCTTGGGGAAGTTAGACGCCCAGCTAATTATGAAGGTAAAGTAATCTTTGAAGGTGAGCTCGGGGTAGTGATAGGAAAGGTTTGCAAGCATGTTTCCGAAGAATCTGCCGACGATTACATTTTCGGTTACACCAACGTTAACGATACAACTGCTCCAGAACTAATTAGAAAAGATCCGACTTTTCCACAGTGGTGCCGGGCCAAAAGCATGGATACTTTTGGTGCCTTCGGTCCTAGCATAAGCACTAAGGTGGATCTCAATCAAATGCAGGTCAAAACCTTCAATCGTGGAAGAATGAGGCAGGATTATGCAGTCTCTGATTTTATTTTTTCGCCTCAGCAAATAGTTAGTTTTTTGTCCCAGGAAATGACTTTATTCCCTGGAGATTTGATTGCGTGTGGTACCGGTGACGGTATTTTATTGTGGAAGCCGGGAACTACTGTTGAAGTTAGAATTAATGGGCTGGATCCGCTTACGAACGTCATGGCATCTAACTGAACCTTTTCGACTTCAAGAACGGATGGAATGAATCGGAACCTGCTAATTTTGACGATAGCCTTGCTGGCCGGTTATCAGTCAATTACTTCCTTAAGCAATGCCTTTGGATAAATTAAAGGTGTGGCTGCCTCAGAGTAATGCAAGAGGATGAGAGCATCCTAAACTTGAACTTTACTGTTGGCCAATAAATTGACTGGCCAAAATCAACTTTGTGAGAGTACATATGTGGATTTTTAGTTTGACCATGAGTTATTCTTGCGCGTCGGCTCCCATCCGTTTCAGTAAAAGTTTTCACGGGAACCGGCAAATTTGGATCACTAATGTTAATTGGGATAGGTTAGCCATAGTCTGCTTGCTTCTTGAATTAGCAAACCCTATTAGTAATGGCTGTGGGAGCTGGAGGTTTAATCAGTGATGGATGAATTGATTTACAATTTTGCGGTTTGGCTAGACGACACGCGATGGAGCGCTATGTTGCATGAGTCTTATTATATGTATAACTGGGTAGAGTCGACACATGTAATGACTCTAATGGTTAGCCTGGGTATGCTTTTTCTTATCGATTTACGCATGCTTGGTTATGCTCTGCCCGATGTTCCGGCTAGCAAAATTGCACAAAAACTCAGTATACCAATGGCATTTGGATTCACAGTCATGTTTATCACTGGTGTCAGTTTGTTTTATGCAGTGCCCGTGCGCAGCGCCCAGAGTGTATGGTTTCGTGTAAAAATGGTGCTACTAGTAGCATGTGCTGTTAACGCTTATCTGTTCCATAAACGAATGAACGAATCAGTTTCCTCATGGGATAATGATGCCCGTGCACCAAGTCGCATTAGGCATGGAGCTGCCTTGTCCCTCGGATTCTGGACCATTGTTGTGATTTGCGGGCGATTCATTGCTTATGATTGGTTTGACTGCGACTATGATCAATCTGGGTTTATCGAATTTGTTGCTGGATGTGTACCTGGTCAGGAAAGATTTTAGATTTCGAAAAGGTTCTTCCTTACCACAGGAAATAGCATAAAGATTAAGGAGATAGTCTGATGCCAACTTCTATATTTGGGCCCTATACAAGAACAATTTTCACGGGGGCAGTGATCACGGGGTTACTGCTATTCTCATTTACCTATGCTCGTGTTGGTGTTTGGATTGAGGTGCAACCTTTTTTTGAATGGATGGAGACAACCTGGTTTGGTGTAATTGGTAAGACATGGGGCGCAGCTTTTGCTTTTATTGAGGCCATCCATCTGATAGGCCTCGCTCTACTGGGGGGAAGTGTAATAGTGGGAGACGGGCGCGTCCTCGGTCTTATTCTCGCCGATGTACCCGCTCGCACAATTATTGACAGAGCCCATAAAGTATTTTTTTGGGCACTTATGACATTGTTGGCTACCGGGATATTTATGGCTTGCGGTGTAGCCATGAAAATATATTATCTACCAGTTTATTGGTACAAGATGCTGGCCCTTTGTACGGGTGTATTTTTTCATTTCTATATACGTAAGCCGTTATTACAACGAGAACTGGAGGACATTAATCCGTGGTTACTTAAGGCGGTTGGCGTGTCTTCTGTAATGATTTGGTTTACGGTTGCCGCCACGGGGCGTTGGATAGGATTCAGCGGATAGGGATTCAGGAGTTATAATGATGAGTGAAGAAAGTCAAAAAGAGTCACAAATTAAGGATGAACAAACATCAGCCATACTGGCAACGTCAACCATAATAATCTTCTTCGCTGTGTACTGGTTTTTCCAGATCCAGTCGGTACGAGAATTGTTGGAACTAGCGTACGGGTGAGCAAGTTAGTCCGAGAATGACCCAAAAAGCTGGCTATATGCCAGAGCCAGCTTTTTATTTCAGGTCATAGTTACTGCCTTTTGTCATTGCATCGGAGAATAATCCGTAGCCACCATGTATTTAGCCTCAATACCACCGAGGATTTGTCCATTGGCGTTAGATGCAGCCGCAACTTCTGCCCATTCTGGGTCTGCTATAAAAGCTTGCCAAGAAGCAGTTGCAGTTTCTAGATCAGCATGTTCGAGCATGTAGACAAGCGTGTCTTCCCTTTCTTCCTCGCTGGTAGGGGACCAGTATCCAACAATTTCCATACCGTGCTTACGAAATATACGAGTCGTATGATTTCTGAATCTGGCATGGAGGTTGTCTAGATTACCTGGTGTAGCTTTATAGGTGCGTAGTTCGAATACTTTTTCGCTTTGAGCCGAAGATGTAAAAAATATGCCGGCTCCTACGCCTACTATTAAAGAAAGCAGAGGAATTACTATTACTTTTAATATCTTATCCACTTTGATCTCCTGTGGGTTAAATAATGACTTAAAGTATAATCGAGCACTTTTGAAATAGCGATTGAAACGAAGCGCAACAATGACAATCTATCCTCAGGTGTCGGCACGAATTCAATGTACTCAGCGTGCAGATTAGATTTACAGGGATTCTTCTAGTATGATCTCGCCGCTGCGAGCAGAGGAAAGGAAAATTTGCATTCTTCTGATATCGCGACACAACGAAGTGCATTGTTAACTGCTGCTAAAAATTACTACTGCGACAATCCGCTACAAGAACCGAAGTTAATAGATCTTTAAAATAAGCTGCGACTTATAAAATGTATTTTTGCGATTGAATTTAAAGTATGAGTAAAAATAAAAACCCCCTAGGAATAACGGACGTCGTACTGCGCGATGCTCACCAATCGTTATTTGCAACCCGCATGCGTATTGATGACATGTTACCAATTGCCGAAAAGTTAGATCAGGTAGGGTTTTGGTCACTTGA
>Ga0066373_10000072_pt1 | contig 15588 bp, 12 predicted proteins | sample Knorr_S15_td_O2m_FD_71216 | JGI IMG/M metagenome (GOLD analysis project Ga0066373, IMG submission 71216) | Marine microbial communities from Southern Atlantic Ocean transect - Knorr_S15_td_O2min_ad_340m_LV | ecosystem: Environmental > Aquatic > Marine > Oceanic | place: Southern Atlantic ocean... | reverse complement strand
TTGGATGCAATTTTGGTAGCGCGATTTTTGAGCGTTTTAGATTCTACTTGGCCGACAAGTAGTACTACTCCATTATGGCTAATTACATCGAAGCTAGATTGTCTGAAGGCTGGTTCTTGTGACCTCATGTTCACCTTCACTTTTGTCTCGATCGATTGATCCTCAAGCATGGCACCGGCGGTGCGTTCACCCGGATCTTCCAGGATGCCTTCTTCGCCAGTAGTTTGAACAAGAATCGTGGTGCAGGAGCAGGAAATAAATAGCAACATGAGTGTAGAGGCCCTGAAAAAGTTCATATGTCATCTCCTCCAAATAATTGGGTATCGATAAAGTCACATAGGCAGTGAATGACCAGTAGGTGCACTTCTTGTATTCTTGCCGTGCGGTTCGAGGGAATCCGAATTTCAATATCTTGTTCTTTCAAAAGCCTCGCTATAGAGCCCCCATCTTTGCCCGTTAATGCAACTATAATCATTTCCCTCTCATGGCTTGCATTTATCGCTTCCAATACATTGGCAGAATTCCCGCTTGTTGAGATAGCCAATAGGACATCTCCGGGTTGCCCGAGGGCGGTGATCTGTTTGGAAAAAATTTGGTTGTAGTTGTAGTCATTCGCGATAGCAGTGAGTGTTGAACTATCCGTTGTTAAAGCAAAAGCCGGTAGTCCTGGTCGCTCTTTCTCAAATCGGTTTACCAACTCGGCAGAGAAATGTTGGGCATCGGCTGCAGAACCACCGTTACCACAGCTAAGGATTTTGCCGTTGTTTAGCATGCACTGAACTATCTTATCGCCAGCTTGTTGGATTGGATCAACCAACTTGTCTGCGGCTTTTTGTTTGACCTCTACGCTATCTTTAAAGTGCCTGCTAATTTGAGCCCGTAAGTCCATTAATGGTCCAGGAAAATACAATTTCTAAAAAATATTTATTTATATCGGCCATTTACACGCCATTGTTACTTTGGTCAACGAGGAAGTCGGGTAAATTCCAGAATAATAGACTTACTTCGGTAAGGGAAAGTTTCGGGCGATTTCTAATTTTTCCCTTTTCTAGAGAGCCGTTGGTCAGCAGTGGCAATATGAAACCATCATTAATAGGCATAGCGGAAGGGAGAGTCCACTAAAAGGTTTACGGTGTCTAATTTCAGTTAATGTTATATCAATTCATACTAATCTGATGTTCCGCGTTTATAACGAACAGCCGACATTTCCTTTGTTGGCGATAATTCAGTCTTTTAACTTTTCTGTTTCGAAATCTGCGAAGTGATTAATTACTACTACTATTTCTTTCTTTTCTATACTCTCTCGCAAATCCATTCTCAAACTGCGCCAGATCAAGCGTGCGCTGAATACGCTGTTCTTTAGACATTGATAATTTTCCGGTGGAGCCTTGCATTGATTTAACGCCTTGGTTGTAGAATTGTTGGAGTCTCGGATATAACCGAAAGCTGTCGACACCCATGGCTCGAAGTCGTTGTAACTGACCTTGGACTTGTCGCAAATTAGTGTCCATTTCCAATCTCAGCTCCTCTGATTCTTGAAGCATCCATGGAGCATCGGCAAATACAATACCATTAAGGTCGTTGTTTTCACTTTGATTGTCTTGGCCATCGTAGATTGACGGTAGGGAGTATACAGGTAAGTCTCCGGCAAAATAGAATGCAAGAGTTGGTTTAATCTGCCGTCCCTGTCGCGGATTGGCTATTAGGAAAATAAAATCGATATCATTTCTTCGGCGTGGAACGAACTCCATATTATTTCTAGGAAGCAAATCCAGTAGTCTTCCAGCGCGGGCTTCACTTGAATCAATTGCGATTAATCTCTTTATGATTTCCGCGTAGCTGCTTTCATCATTGTAGGTCTCCCCAGAGACTACTGCGCCACCTGTTATTGTCCACTGTTCTATGAAATGCTCCTGTAAGCGCAGGTAGTCCTCCGACCTCGGTGCAATTATTGCAGCGTTCTTGTATCCGTTTTCCCAAGCCAGTTGCACCACTTGGTTAATTTCGTCTTCCGGTGCCAGGCCAAACTGAAACAGGTTTTCCTTATCAAGCGGGGTCGAGTCACTATAGTTCAGTGCGAGTGTGGTCGTGGGAAGCACGGGCAATTGTGCTAGTTGGTTAACAAATTGTTTATTCAAGGGCCCAATGATGAGATCTGCGCCTGCAGCGGTAGCTTCTTCATAGATTGGATAGATAGAAGTGATAGTACTGCTGTCAAAGACCGATATCCGTGGGACTTCTCGTGATATTTCGAGAGCTTGATAATATGCACTCAAGAAACCTTCCTGAATAGCATTGCCGGCTGGTTGCTGCAAGGGAAGGATTAGTGCAATGTGGGAAGGGCGCTGGTTCCATGTTTGTTGAAGCCGGACAAGTGCTTCCGGGAGTTGATTGACAGCAGAATGGCGAGCCCATACGCGCCTCCACTGGGCTATTGAATCTAGCTGACTGCGAATACTGAATTCGTCAATTCTGACTATTCGAGCCAGTTCAACCCAACCTCTTAATTCGTAGGTGGTCGCTAGACTAGCTAAGTTAGCCAGATTTTCATCATCCAGATCTGTCAACGCTATCCACAACTTCTCAAACAGTACTGGTGTTTCATTCTTCGGAGCGGTTATTGAGGAGGACACGTAGGCTTGAATTGCGGCGGTTGTTTCACCCAGAGCCATCAGGGTATCGCCTAAAAGCAGGAAGTAATTCCTACCCGGTTCTGACATGGTGTCCACTTCAGAAGCCAGTGGACTCCTCAACCATTGTAACGCCGATTCAATGTGCCCGGATTGTAAATCCAGTTGCGCCCGGACCATTAAGTATCGTAAACGCAAATCACTAGGAATATCTACGGATAAGTTATGCTGCTCTGCTTCAAGTTGTGCTCTCTCGATAAAACCGGCATTTAGCATGGTTTCAAGAGCCTGCAGTGTAAGCTCTGCAGCCGCCGACCCGGATTGAGTTTGGGCCGAAGCCAATAGCTCGTCAACATACTCTACTGTAGACTTCTGTGGAGGGGACTCCTCACTAATATTGGTCGGACTAGAACTACAACCTAATACTAAAGTAAGTGCAACCAGCAAGTTTGAGCGGGCTAATCTGTTAGTAATTGTGGTCTTCATTAGATTATGGGAAGTAGAATTACTATTAAGAAAAAGACTAATACAAGTGTAAGAACTGGGCAATATTTTTACAGAAAACTGCGAGCTTTAAATGATTAATCCAGGAACACTCTTTGTTGTTGCTACGCCTATTGGGAATCTCGGTGATTTCAGTCAACGGGCTGGGGAAGTGCTATCAAACGTTGATGTTATTGCCGCTGAAGACACTCGCCATACTCGTAAGTTGTTGAATCAACTTAAGATAGAGACGCCACTAATTTCGTATCATGATTACAGTAACGCAAGTAAAGCAAGTAATCTATTACGGCGGATAAAAAGGGGGCAGTCGGTGGCTTTAGTTTCGGATGCAGGGACCCCTCTAATTTCTGATCCTGGTTATAGACTCGTAAGACGGGCAAGAGAATCCGGAGTTACAGTAACACCTATTCCGGGCGCAAGCGCGCTAATAGCTGCTCTAAGCGTAGCGGGGCTGCCTACGGATAGTTTCGTTTTTGAAGGTTTTTTACCAGCCAAGGCTTCTGCGCGCAATAAACGGTTAAAGGAGTTAGCCTTTGAGCCTCGAACTCTGGTTTTCTATGAATCTCCCCATCGAGTGGTTAAGACCACAACTGCATTGAAGGAATTCTTGGGGAAAGAACGACAAATCTTTATAGGAAGGGAATTAACTAAGAGATTTGAATCACATTTTTTTGGAGAGATACAGAACGGATTGCGTTGGTTGGAAGAAGACAGTGACCAGCAAAAAGGTGAATTTGTTATTGTGGTGAATGGCTGTCGACTAGACCAATTCGATAAGCATGAGGAAAAAAAGGCTTTGGATTTGATTGAAATCTTACGTAAAGACTTGTCTTTGAATCGCGCTGTTTCAATTGCCAGTAACATTTTCAATGCTCGCAAAAATAAACTTTATCAATTAGCGCTCAACGGTGAAGCGGAAGAATAGTTTCTGCCCTTGAGTTAACGACACTTCTCTATTAGGCTGGTGGCGAGTCAGCTGGGCAATTGCCATTGGCGCTCTTTGTTTATCGCCTGGCGTTATACAAGGAAGCAGGTGGAGGAAAGTCCGGGCTCCATAGAGCAGGGTGCCAGGTAACACCTGGGGGGTGTGAACCCACGGCTAGTGCAACAGAAAATATACCGCCTGATTGCTTTTGAGCAGTCGGGTAAGGGTGAAATGGTGTGGTAAGAGCGCACCGCACGACTGGTAACAGCTCGTGGCTAGGTAAACCCCACCCGGAGCAAGGTCAAATAGGAATCCTTCAGTGTTGCTCGCATTGGATTCGGGTAGACCGCTAAAGGCCTGTGGTGACGCAGGTTATAGATGAATAATTGTCCTCGACAGAACCCGGCTTATAGGCTGACTTTTTCCCCAATTCTAAAGATTATTAAGAAAGCATATTAAATTACCTCAATACAAAAATGTATTTGGCGATTTTCTTAGAATTCTATTTTTGCAATAACTAGCAAAGACCCTCTTTTTTTTGCGACAAGTCCCCGAAATTTCTTGGAAAATTCATAAAAATAGTGCTTGCACAGTGGGTTGAGTGTGCCTATAGTGTACGATTGTGGCGAAAAGTGGAAATTTTTGTTTTATTGTGGGTTATAGTGGATAGTCTAATATAAGAATTTCCGATTGATAAGGGGACAGCAAGTGTTTCGCGGCATCAATACCATCAACCTGGATGCAAAAGGGCGAATGGCCATGCCCATCCGCTATCGCGAGCAATTAGTCAATTATTGCTCGGGGCACCTTGTCGTAACAATCGACACAAACCATCGTTGCCTTCTCTTATATCCGCTAACGGAATGGGAGCTGATCGAACGACAGATTGAGTCTCTTCCCAGCTTTAACTCCATTTCTCAACGAGTAAAACACTTACTTATAGGTCATGCGAATGACTTGGAGTTAGACACTAGCGGAAGAATTTTGTTGCCGCAGGAATTGCGTTTTTACGCTCAGTTGGAAAAACACGTTTGCTTGATTGGGCTGGGGAAAAAACTCGAAATCTGGAACCAGGACAGCTGGAATGAACAAAGAGATCAATGGTTATCTGAGTCCTCAACAGAGGGAGAGTTACCCGATAAGTTAAGATCGTTAGCGCTTTAAATAGGCTAAACAAGTGTCTGGGAATTTGCTCCATGAAACTGTTCTTAAAGAAGAGGCTGTAACGGCCCTTAATATCACCACAGATGGATTAATTATAGATGTTACTTTTGGGCGTGGTGGTCACAGTACAATAATTCTCAAACAGTTAGGTTCAGAAGGTAGATTAATTGCTATCGACAGGGATCCGGAAGCAATTGACGATGCATTAGAGTTACAAAAAAAAGATTCACGACTTGAAGTGGCGCATGCAACATTTAGCCAACTTGAAGAAGTGGCTGTATCAAAGAGTGTTAACGGAAGAGTCGCTGGAGTCTTGTTTGACCTCGGTGTCTCTTCACCCCAGTTGGATTCCGCCGGAAGGGGGTTCAGTTTTATGAAAGAAGGTCCGCTGGACATGCGCATGAATCCTATGGATGGTCACAGTGCTTCCCAGTGGATAAATTCCGCTTCTGAAAAAGAAATTTCTAACGTGTTGTTTAATTTTGGCGAAGAGAGATTTTCAAGACGAATAGCGAAATGTATTGTAAGGGAACGCGAGGTAGAACCAATCCTGACCACGAAGCAGCTTTCAGATATTGTTAAACATGCCAATCCCAGTTGGGAGAAAGGCAAGCATCCGGCTACGAGATCGTTTCAAGCTATTCGAATTTTTATTAATCAGGAATTCAATGAAATCGAAGAAGGATTGTCGCAAGCGCTATCAGTTTTGAAAGTTGGCGGGCGGCTGGTTGTGATTAGCTTTCATTCACTGGAAGACCGAATAGTCAAAAAATTCATGAGCGCTCAGGCTAAGGGAGATAAATTTCCAAAGGATCTTCCAGTGACCATGGACATGCTTAACCCACGTTTAAACCTTATTGGGAAACCAATCAAGGCTTCTGCGTATGAAGTTGAAAGAAATTATCGAGCCAGAAGTGCAGTGATGAGAGTGGCTGAAAAAACAGCCTAAGTCTTAAGGAGAACAATTGGTATTAATACAAGCGAACGCAAAAACAACTCGAAGGAATCGGAGAGTTGCGGGCGAGCAAGTGGCTATGGCGCCTTCCGTCTTGCAATGGTCTGGCTTGATCCGTCCCGCAAGCTTGGGGCTAGTGATGTTACTGGTTGCTGTGCTCGGGTCAGGATTATCGATTGTCTACACAACCCATCAAAGTCGATTTGCTTTTAACGAACTTCAGGAACTGAAGGATCAATCCAATCAACTCGAAACGGAATGGGGCCAGCTGTTGATAGAACAAAGTACGTTTGGTGTGGAAGGACGTATTGACCAAAAGGCTGCCGAGCAACTGCAGATGCAAGTACCTGAGCTATCGAAAATTGTAATGGTGGAATATGACCGAGAGTAAAACCCCGTCCATTTTCCGATTCTGGCGACTTTATCTCGTATTGGCTGTCATGTTGCTCTGCGTTATGGCCATTGGTTGGAAAGTCGGTACTTTGCATATTCTTGAAAGAGACTTCCTTCAGGGACAAGGAGATGACCGTACGATTAGAACAGTACCCTTGGTAGCTAACCGGGGTTTAATTACGGACCGAAACGGTGAACCGCTTGCAGTCAGCACGCCCGTTAAGTCAATCTGGGTAAATCCAGGTGAAATTGTTGGAGAAGCTCGGGTCATAAATCGTTTAGCCGAGAAACTTGAGTTGGATGCCGAAGCTCTCACCGGCCGCATTGAGCAAAACGTAACGGAACGGCAATTTCTCTATGTAAAAAGACAGTTGCCACCAGCTGATGCTGAAAAAATACTCAGTGAATTCGATGGCGTCTATACTCAGCTTGAATATCAGCGATTCTACCCCCAAGGAGAAGTTACGGCTCACCTAGTTGGCTTCAGCAATATCGATGATATTGGCCAGGAAGGGCTCGAATTAACTTATGACGATTGGCTGCGCGGTGTTCCTGGCCGACGTCAGGTTATGATAGACCGTCGCGGGCACATTATTGAAGAATTGAACACTTTAGAAACGGCTCAGCCTGGTAAAAATCTGGAACTTAGTATCGATTTCAGATTGCAGAATATCGCCTACCGGGAGCTTAAAGAAGAGTTCATTACTCGACGCGCAAAGGCTGCTTCTGTGGTGGTCTTGGATGTGAGTACTGGTGAAGTACTTGCTATGGTTAATCAACCTTCATACAACCCACATAACAAATCGGACTTCACTGATTTTAGCGTACTACGGAATCGCGCTATCACTGATGTGTTTGAGCCGGGTTCTACCATAAAAGCATTTACTATTGCAGCCGCACTTGAGTCGGGGTTTTACACTCCAGAAACAATAGTGGAAACAAGCCCCGGTTGGATGATGATAGGAGCTGATGAAATTAAGGATCTGTTCGACTATGGCACATTGACTGTCGAAAAGATCATTACCAAATCCAGTAATATCGGGTCCAGCAAGATAGCATTGCAAATTGGGGCCGAACCAATCCGTAACGTGCTGGATAGGGTAGGATTTGGACAAGCGACCGTAACTGGCTTTCCGGGGGAACGTAGCGGGATATTGCCTAATCTGCGGCGCTGGAGCCGCATTGAAACGGCAACCCTTTCCTTTGGTTACGGACTGTCATCATCAGCATTGCAACTTGCTCAAGCCTATTCGGTTATAGCTGATGGTGGAATTCGCAAACCTGTTTCGTTGCTTAAGCTTAGTGAAGAAGCGATAGCAGATTTACCTCGTGAAAGGGTATTAAGCGAAACGATCAGCAATCAAGTATTGGAGATCCTGAAAACTGTGGTGGATTCTAGCCGCGGAGGTTCAGCTGTGGAGGCTAAAGTGCCTTTTTACACAGTGGCAGGTAAGACAGGTACTGCGCATGTAGTGGGAAAGTTCGGCTATGAGGAAAATTTGCATAATTCACTTTTTGTCGGACTAGCTCCTGCATCGGATCCGCAAATAGTGGTTGTCACTATAGTAAACGAGCCAAAGGGTGAAGAACATTATGGGGGGCAGGTGGCCGCTCCATTATTTTCCAAGATAGTAACTGGTGCTATGCGTATACTGAATATTGCGCCGGACGATATTCCAGCGGATCGGACGATGGAGATTTCCCCAATTAAATTATGAATACGGCGGAGAAATTGAATCCTAACGCATCCCTTCTTGACTTGATCAATGGTTTGGTCGATTTACCTAATCCTTTACCTAAGGAATTCAATGTAAAAATTACAGGTATCCAGATGGATAGCAGGTTGCTGACGAAGGGGGATATTTTTTTGGCCTGCTTCGGACGTAATCACGATGCTCGGGACTATATCGATAAAGCTTTGAAATTAGGCTGTGTTGCAGTATTGGTTGAATCCGGAAGTGGTTGGGAGGGCTTTAGGGTTGATCGAGGCGTTGCCATAATCGCTGTAAATAACCTTTTTGCCAAGATCAGTGAAATTGCTGCACGTTTTTACTCGCGACCTAGCTTGAGACTTAATGTATTCGGAATTACTGGCACTAATGGTAAGACCAGTTGCGGTCAGTTTATTGCACAATCACTCACAGGTCTTGGCCACAAATGCGGGGTTATCGGCACCTTAGGCTACGGTGTTTGTGGTGAATTGAATGAATCTCAATTAACTACACCAGATGCAGTCTTTACCCAGAAGGCCTTAGCTGAAATGGCAGTAGATCGCATAGGCTCGGTAGCTATGGAAGTCTCTTCAGTTGGCTTACACCAGAAACGGGTCGAGGCTGTGCGGTTCGACACAGCCATATTCACCAATCTCACCCGGGACCACCTTGACTATCATGGGAGTATGGAAGCTTACGCCGAGAATAAGAAAAAATTGTTTACACGAGAAGATCTTCGTTGCGCGATTATCAACCTAGATGACCCTTATGGTTTGTCCATTCTTAACAACATTGAAAAAGAGGTTGATGTTGTTACGTACAGTATCAGAAATCCAAAAGCTAATGTTTACGCCGAGAACCTGTCACTTAACCGCAAGGGTCTTGAAGCCGATATAGTCACCCCTGCGGGAACGGGTCATGTTTGTGGCAGGCTAATTGGTTATTTTAATTTCAGCAATCTTTTGGCTACTGTTGCTGCCCTTGTTAATTATCTTTCGTGTAAACAAGAGCTTGACTTGGGCGAGCTCTTCAAAAATATCTCTAACTTGAAACCTGTAACAGGGCGTATGGAGATAATTGGTGATGACCAAGAAATAACTGCTTTGGTAGATTATGCACACACACCAGAAGGGTTGAGGAGTGCATTGCTTGCGCTGCGCGATCACTTCGATGGCGACATCTGGTGCGTTTTCGGTTGCGGAGGGAATCGAGATAAGGGGAAGCGCCCGATAATGGGCGAGATCGCAGAACAAAACGCGAATCAACTAGTTATTGCCGATGATAACCCTAGGAATGAACAAGGAGAGGAAATAGTTCAACATATTCTCAGTGGAACCCGAAATCCGTCAGCTGTCAAAGTAATAAGGGACAGGGCGGAGGCAATAGATTATGCAATACAGAATGCGAAACCCGGCGATTTAGTACTGGTGGCAGGAAAAGGACATGAAACTTACCAGGACGTAGGAGGTAACAAGAATATATTCAGCGATGCAAACCAGGTACGGCTTGCTTTACAGAACCGAAGTATCAGTAACTGATTAGGGTTAGAAGGTTTGATAGAAATGATTAATTTATCTGCACTTGCTCAAAAATTAGATGGTGAACTCATTGGTGGGGATATTGCATTTTCTCAACTATCCACTGATAGCCGGACGCTCACTCGAGGCGATATGTATTTAGCTTTAAGAGGCGATAGGTTCGATGGCAATGATTTTGTATCAGAGGCGATAACCAAGGGGGCATCGGGAGCGATCGTATCCAAGGAATTGGACATAGATTGTCCGATGTTGCGGGTATCCGATACTCATGCAGCACTGGGGGAGATCGCGAAATTAAACCGACTGCAGAGCTCAGCCAAAGTAATAGCTCTTACCGGTAGTCAAGGTAAGACAACCGTCAAGGAAATGATCCACCGGGTAGTCAGTAACCGAGCCAATACACTAATTACTTATGCGAACCTGAACAATACGATTGGAGTTCCTCTAACGTTACTTGAATTGAATGAAAACCATCGATTTGCAGTTATTGAAATCGGTGCAAACAATGCAGGTGAAATAAGTTTCAGTGCTGATAAAGCGCTTCCAAATATCGCTTTGATAACCAATGCTAGTTCAGCTCACATTGAGGGTTTTGGAAGCTTGCAAGGAATCGTAGAAGCCAAAGGCGAAATCATAGATAGTGTCTCAGCACAGGGTACTATAGTCCTGAATGCGATGGACCCCAATGTGGGCCAATGGATAGAACGCGCAAACTCTAGGCGAGTAGTTTTGTTTAGTGCATGTAGTAGCGACACTTCTGTGAAATATTTTGCTAGTAAAGTGCTGATTGGAAAAAGTGGCCTGGTATCTTTTACGTTAAATAGTCCAGTTGGCCAACGTAGGCTACGGTTGAGGCTGCTAGGTTGCCATAATGTTAGTAATGCTATGGCAGCGGCAAGTACTGCAATGGAGGCGGGCGCGACATTGGAAGATGTTGAGATAGGCCTAGCGAATTTAGGTCCGATTAAAGGAAGACTGGAAGCTAAACGAACAATATTTGATGGTCAGTTAATTGATGATACATACAATGCCAGTCCGAATTCTTTTTTTGCGGCAATCGATGTGTTAATGGGGTTCAGTGGTCTGAGAATCCTAGTTGCCGGTGATATGAAGGAATTAGGGCAGAATTCTGTTTCAGCGCATATGCTAGTAGGCAAATATGCGGCTATTGCAGGAGTTGACGAATTTTGGGCAGTGGGCGAGCAGGCTAAATTTGCAGTTCAAGCTTTCGGGAGGAGAGCGAGACACTTCACTAGCAAAAATGATCTGCTTAACGCGAGCAAAGAGATCGCGAACAATGAAACAGTGTTTCTTATAAAGGGGTCACGTGGCACACAGATGGAAACAGTAGTTAACGAATTGACTTTCAGCGAGGGCGAATAATGCTGGTTTGGTTATCGGATTACTTAATACAGTTTGATAATAACTTCACCGTTCTCCAATACATCACGGTAAGAGGAATTTTTAGTATTCTAACTGCTCTTGGCGTCTCGTTGATTATCGGTCCTTCAATGATACGACGGCTTAACTACCATCAGATAGGGCAGGTGGTCCGAGAGGACGGGCCTGAGACCCATTTTAGCAAGGCTGGAACCCCAACCATGGGAGGAGCCTTGATCTTAATCACCATCGCATTGAGCACCTTATTGTGGTCGGATCTTACCAATCACTATGTGTGGACTATTCTGCTGGTTACGATATTGTTCGGCGTTGTTGGTTGGGTTGACGATTATCGCAAAATTTTCCAACAAGACCCCACTGGCTTGTCTGCACGGTGGAAATATTTCTGGCAGTCAGTCATAGGCCTTACCGCAGCCATAGTGCTTTATTACACTGCATTGAGCCCCGTGGAGACACAATACATCGTGCCTTTTTTTAAAGACATTGCTATCGATATAGGTATTTTCTATATAGTGATTAGTTATTTCGTCATCGTAGGTTTTAGCAACGCAGTCAATTTGACTGATGGTCTTGACGGTTTGGCTATTCTGCCCACTGTAATGGTAGGTGGTGCTCTTGGCGTTATTTCTTATCTTGCGGGGCATAGTGAGTTTTCCGCATACCTCAATATTCCGAACGTAATTGGTTCTGGGGAGGTGGTAATATTTGCGGGAGCGCTGGTTGGCGCGGGTATGGGTTTTCTATGGTTTAACACATACCCAGCACAGATTTTCATGGGAGACGTAGGCGCTTTGGCATTGGGAGCGGCTCTGGGTGTAATGGCGATTGTCTCCCGGCATGAAATAGTCCTATTCATCATGGGCGGTGTTTTTGTAATGGAGACTGCATCAGTAATCCTGCAGGTCGCATCTTTTAAGCTAACCGGAAAACGAATATTTCGTATGGCTCCACTACACCATCATTTTGAATTAAAAGGATGGCCCGAACCTAGAGTTATTGTAAGGTTTTGGATCATAACCGTCATGTTAGTTCTGTTCGGGTTGGCAACATTGAAGCTGCGTTGAGCAGGTATGGGATAAAAGGTGGGTGGTGGACGAATCTTCAAACCCTGTTAGTGTAATTGTTGGATTGGGGAGCACCGGTCTCTCCTGTGCTAAATATTTCGCTTCGAAAGGAAAGAGATTCAAAGTCGTCGATAGTAGGGACAACCCTCCAGGTCTTTTGGAGCTAAAACAACAGCTGCCTAACGCAGAATTTGAACTCGGTGGGTTTTTTCTTAACACCCTTAAGAATGCGAGTGATCTAGTAGTAAGCCCGGGAGTGAGTTTAAAGACATCGGAAATTCTTGAAGCCAAGCGTGCCGGTGTGCCGATAACTGGAGATATTGATATTTTCTCTAAGTCGGTGACGACGCCCATCATAGGCGTCACAGGATCGAACGGTAAAAGCACCGTTGTAGCTATTTTAGCGGAAATTCTGGAAAGGGCTGGCAAAAAGTGTGGGTTAGGTGGAAACCTTGACGGCGCTAATTTCAAGCCTGTACTGGATTTACTAAGAGAAGGAAAGAAAGATTTTTATGTGATCGAGTTATCTAGCTTCCAGTTGGAAACCACTGAAAGGCTTGGCGCGGAAGTTGCAGTAATTCTGAATCTAAGTCCGGACCATATGGATAGGTATGAAAGCATAGAAGAGTATCACCAGGCTAAATTACGAGTTTTTAACGGTTGTAAACAAGCCTTGATTAATCGTGATGACGAGTACAGCTATCCACGACAGGAGCTCGGCGTGCCGATCAGAGACTTTGGGTTTAGTCGCCCAGAAGTGAATGGCCTGGGATTACTAGAAGAGGGCGGGGATCAATATTTGGCTTTTCAGTTTGAAAAAATCGTATCTGTTAATGAACTGAAGGTATTTGGTCAACACAATATTAAAAATGTGCTAGCAGCTGTGGGGTTAGCTATGGCGCTGGACATTAATATGAAATTTATTAAGGCTGCAATAAAGGAATTTGAGGGATTACCCCATCGATGCCAGTGGGTAGCGAACATAGGAGGGGTTGACTTCTACAACGATTCAAAAGGCACTAATGTAGGTGCCACTATAGTTGCGGTTGAAGGATTGGGTCAGATCATAAAAGGGCATGTTTTGCTGATTGCAGGTGGAATAAGTAAAGGAGCGAATTTTGGGCCGCTAGTCCCTATGATCAATCGTTGGGGCAAAGAAGTGATCCTAATTGGTCAAGATGCTGTTGAGATAGCAGAAAATTTTAATAAAGATATTAAGATCTACTTCGCAGACGATATGCGAGATGCCGTATCAGTTGCGTTTGAGCACGCCGTCCCGGGGGATGCAGTTCTTCTTTCACCAGCTTGTGCCAGTTTCGATATGTTTCAAAATTTCCAAGCCCGTGGTCAAGCTTTCATGCAATCTGTTGGGCGTCTGTCGTGATTATGGAAAGCGCTGCAATCGAGAAAAAGGTTTGTTTAACGAACACTAGATCGTTGAACCCTCTCCTTCTGATTAGCTGTTTGCTGCTGGTCAGCGGACTGCTGATGATGACATCCGCATCAGTAGAAGTGGCGAATGGACAATATGCAGATCCTTTTTATTATTTCAGACGACAGGGTATCTTTGCGCTAATTGGTTTGTCCACTCTGATATTCACGTTATATGTTCCCATCAGCTTCTGGCAAAAATCGAGCTGGTTCTTGTTAATGGGCTCTTACGTACTTTTGATAGTGGTACTGTTGCCGGGAGTTGGGAAGATTGTAAACGGCAGCGCACGGTGGATTGATCTTGGTTTATTTAATCTCCAACCTTCGGAGTTGGCAAAGGTTTTCATCGTGATCTATCTGGCTGCGTTCCTGGAGCGACATTTGGAAGAAGTTCGAGAAAAATGGTCGGGATTTCTTAAACCATTGCTATTGGTTGGAGCCGCTGCTGCCTTACTTCAACTGGAGCCTGATCATGGGGCTATGATAATTCTCGTACTCACGGCTTTCTGCATGATTTTTCTTGCAGGTGCTAAGTTGCACCGATTCATATTTATGCTTCTGGTATTTTTAGGAGGTGTAATTTACCTTATATTCAGTAAGCCCTATGTGATTGTAAGATTTTCGTCCTACCTTAATCCTTGGGCGGCTGAATATGTTAACGATGGTGGTTATCAGCTCACTCAGGCTTTGATCGCTTTCGGCCGTGGGGAGCTGCTCGGTGTTGGTCTCGGCAACAGTATCCAGAAACTCTATTTTCTTCCTGAAGCTCATAACGATTTTGTTTTGGCTATTATCGGAGAAGAGTTAGGTTTGATTGGAGTTGCATTCGTAGTTGGACTGTTTTGTCTCCTAATTTTCTATGCGTTTGCTATCGGTAAAGCTGCCGAAAATAAAGGCAACTTGTTTGCAGCATTCCTTAGTTATGGGCTGGCCTTTTTGTTTGCTGGACAAGCCATGATAAACATTGGGGTCAATATTGGACTATTACCGACCAAGGGATTGACGCTACCATTTTTGTCCTATGGGGGAGCTAGTTTAATAGTGAGCTGGTTCATGATTGCATTGTTAGTGCGGATTCAATACGAAACGGAATGCTTAGTAGGTGACCAGCCGAATCGGGCTGCAATAAATCACAGAAAAGGCTAGCTATCGTGACTACCCAGAAATTAACCGTGTTAATGATGGCTGCGGGAACTGGTGGGCATGTGTTTCCTGCGCTCTCCATAGCGGATGCTTTAACAAGTCGGTCAGTACATGTTGAATGGCTGGGTACTCCCCGGGGAATGGAGAATGACTTATTAAAAAGCACTCCATACATATTACACCGCATATCGGTGAGAGGGCTGCGAGGTTCTGGCTTGCTTCATAAAACACTTGCTCCTTTTATGTTGCTGAGAGCCTTTGCTCAATCTATTGGCGTTATAAATCGGGTGAAACCGCACTGCGTTCTCGGAATGGGCGGCTTCGTATGCGGGCCAGCAGCTCTCGCAGCCAAACTACTGCGGAAACCATTGTTGATTCATGAACAGAATGCTGTGGCGGGATTAACCAATAGGATTCTAGCCAAGTTTGCAGATCGCGTGTTAGAGGCATTTCCTGGCACTTTCAGTACGAATAGCAGGGTCAAATTTACCGGAAATCCTTTGCGACATACTATTGTTTGTTTAAATAAGGCTGAAATTACCCTGGAGCATCTGAATGAGAAGCGACCTCTGAATATTCTCGTTCTGGGTGGGAGTCAAGGAGCAGCAGCGATTAATAAAGTTGTACCAGAAATGCTGATAAGTTGGCATGAAACTAATAGGCCGAACGTATTTCATCAGGCAGGCAGTGCCACATTTGAGGAGACTAAGCAACTTTATCGGTCATTA